>Ga0123354_10010898_pt1 | contig 14025 bp, 12 predicted proteins | sample TergutLab28metaG_2_FD_97872 | JGI IMG/M metagenome (GOLD analysis project Ga0123354, IMG submission 97872) | Labiotermes labralis P4 segment gut microbial communities from Petit-Saut dam, French Guiana - Lab288 P4 | ecosystem: Host-associated > Arthropoda: Insects > Digestive system > Gut ... | reverse complement strand
GTGTGTTTGTTTTTTGTTTTATTTCGTGTACTTGTAGAATTTTTTTTTTGTGATCGTCTATTGTGCGAGGGTTGGAGTGTGTGTTTTTGGTTGGGGGGGGGGGTGGGAAGAAAGGGGGGGCCGACGGATAATTATTCGTTTCACAAAAGGCACCCACTATCCCCTCTTGTGAATCAAATGAATCTAGTCCATATCATGCATCCTATTTATTTGACACCCATTATAACTTTGTGCCATCTAAGCCTATATGGTTTCTTTCCTTCAGGTTTTTCGACTGCAGTTCAGCGTACATTTTCAGTTTCTTCCATGCTCGTTACATATCCTGGCCATCTCGTCTTCCTGTGTTTTGTCACACTAGTAAGTTAACATCTGATGATAGGAACCTATTGTGAAGCTCATATTGTTAAATATTTATGTCACGCAAGATCATTTTCTAAACCCCCAAAACTGTCTAATCTAATATAGCCTACCTATAGGACCCAATGTAAAAATGTTACTATCATATTTTTATGCTTTATAACACGAAGATAATCGAGAACACTTAATAAACGTGACAATTAATTCGCATTCTCGGTTCCTATCAAGAAGACAACAAATTCTGTCTCATTTACAAAGACAAGTCTCTAATGCCGTTCAGACGAATAATCACAGCTTATTCTGAGAATTATACGAAATACATGAATGGCCTCTTTGGGTACTAGTCAGGGAGATTCTTAATATTAAAGCAGTTGGTGCCTGTCACAAACACTGTTCTTTGAAATGTTAAACGATGTGCCGTTACTTTTTTACAGTAGGTTATAGACCGATATTAATAACGTATGGACTGTCGAAAAGACGAAATGCAAGGGATGTCTTAATATTCCTTTTGCACGTAGACCTATTTCATACAGTAATTAGTACAGCCGAAAAAATGATATGACTGATCTTTTCGGCTCGTTCGTATTTCTGCCGATCGCGTATTAAAATCGCCCTACACGTTGGGCCGTCCGCCCGTATACATAAATTAAGGTACCTTCACGTATTTTATATAGCACAATTTTAACAAATGTCGTTGGGTTATTACAGTTTGCGTTTAATTTGACAAATATTATGCATTTTTGTACTAAGAAGATCAGCGCGCACTGCGCATGCGCAGATCGCTGGCCAAACCCCCCCCCCCCCCCAAGTTTCAACCAGTACACAACTTGGGAAAACTTCAAAATTTGGGAAAACAAAATTACATTTTGTATCACTTCAATTCATTGTACCAAAAACGCAAATCAGGTAATTCAGAGAGTTTTTCTCCGTATCCTAACAACAGAGCTAGAATAAAGCGTAAGAATACTGGCAACAAACGTAGCATCATTGCTACGTTTTCTAGAGAAGCTAACGTGAAACTAATTTTCTAATTTATTATATATATATATATATATTACTCCTTATAATTTCTTCCCCTGTTAATTTAAAATGAATGTGGTGCTATTAATACTCCTGCATATAGAGCGTTTTCCGCAAAAGTTGTGCCAAATTTCAGACTGTTAAATAATGAGCCATTTTGAGTAACAAATGCTATGAAAATATATGCTTGATTATCAACCGCAATACCGTTACGAGCATTTAAATGTACGTCCACGTTGTTACCGAGAGGTTTGCAACACATATCGTTTATCTTCATCAACAGACGAAAAGAAAACTATGAGTCAAATAACACCATAAACGACAAACGTCCATTAACACCATTTATTAAAACCAACATTTTTCGCTCTATATAGTACGATATCCCATGATAAGCGGGTTCCTGTCACCAAGGCATGCAACGCCCTCAGGTTGCGGAAGGTGGAACCACCTCCAATATGGAGGGCAGTTGCGAATATATTGAATAAGCAGCCGCGGACAGCCTACAAGGGGTGGTCCTCCAGCTTGGGGCTTGAGCGAGGTGACAACATCTTTGCACTGTAAAAACTGGCCTTGTTACGAAACGTAAACATTTGCCACGAGCCTGAACTGATCCTTTTGTACAGTCTAAGCGAAGGAAGAGAGCCACGAGATTGGTATATGAAAGGTAAGAAATGTGTATAAGTCAAGGTAACTTATGATGGTGGCCCGGGAATTCGCGAGGTACAAATTAGATTTAGTGGGTGTACAGGGGATTAGGTGGAACAAATGGGGCATTCTAAGAGCAGGGGATTATATTCTATTGAAAAGGAAACGAAAATCATCGATTAGGAACAGGATTTTTCTACACCACACGATTATCAGCAGTTAAGACGGTAGAGTTTGTTAGTAATAGGATGTCATACATAGTTCTGAGAGGTCGCTGGTGTAATATCATTATTTTGAATGTGCATGCAAAAAGTGAGGAGAAAAGTAATGATTTAAAACGCAGATTTTATGAGAAATTAGACCAAGTTTTTCAATCATCCTCCTAAGTACCTTATGAAAATTTTGCTAATAGGTTGTAATGCAAAACCGGGGAGAAAGAAAGCTTTTAAATCGACAATAGGGAACGACAGTCTACATCGGGATAGTAAAGACAAAGGTAGAGAATAGTAAATTTTGTCGTATCAAACAGTCGGATTGTTAAAAGCACGATGTTGCTGCACGGAAACATTCAGAAACACACCTGGGCATCTCCTGTTAGGAAGACTCACAACCAGACTGATCACATATTGATAGGAAATTGCCTGCGAATATTTTCGATATACGATCTTTCAGGGGAGCTGACTGCGATTCTGATCATTTTCCGGTGGTTGCAAAAGTCAGGGAAAGATTGACAGTAAGTAAACAAGCAGCACAGAAGTTTCACGCGGAAATATTTAATCTGAAGATGCTAAATGAACTAGGAGTTTGGATACAGTATCAGATTAAGGCCTCAAAAATGTTGGCAGCTTTGGAGAATTTAAATGATAGCGAAGACATTAATAGGGCTTGGGAGAACATTAAAGAGAATATCAAAACCTCAGCTAAAGGGAGTCTAAGTCTGCATGAATCGAGCAGCATTAACAATGGTTTGGTGAATAATGTTTAGGTTTTTTATATCAAAGGAAGCAGCATAAAATGCAGTGGTTACAGGCTCCAAACCAAAGCAATGTAGATAATCTCAACAATGTAAGACCTAAAGCCAGTAGACATTTCAGGAACCAATACAAGGAACATCTGAAAGTTGAAACTGACGAATTTGAAACTAACAGTAAGTTCAAAAATATTGTAGACTTGTAAAGGAGCATCAATGACTAGAACAAATAGAGTAAGGGATGAGAAGGGTGATTTGGATACAGACTCCCACAGCATTTTGGCTATGTGGAGGAGCCATTTCTCTCAGCTGTTCGATGTCAAAGGGGTTAATGATGTTAGGCAGACAGAAATACATACAGCAGAACTGATAGTGTCTGAGAAGTGTGCCATTGAGGTTGAGAAAGCTCTTGAAAAGCTAAAAAGACACAAATCATCAGGTATTGATCAAATCCCTGCAGAACTGATTAAGACAGGGGGTAGAACAATTCACTTTGAGATCCATACATTTATTAATTTTATTTGGAATAAGAAGGAACTACCTGAGGAATGAAAGGAGTCCACCAATGTACCTGTTTATGAGAACTGTGATAATACAGACTGTATTAATTATAGATGCACATCTCTTTGGTAACTACATACAAAATCCAGCATCCTGTTGTCATTATTAATTCCATATGCAAAAGAAATTACCGGGGATCATCAGTGTGGATTTCGACGTAACAGGTCAACTACTGATAATATATTCTGCGATCGTCAAATGCTTGAGAACAAATGGGAAAAAAATTAAGTAGAGCATCACCTTATGATTTATTTAGGACAGAGGTTTTATGTAATATTCTCATTGATTTTGGTATCCCCATGAAACTGGAAAGGCTAATAAAAGTGTGTCTGAATGAAACCTAAAGCAGAGTTCGGGTAGACAAACACTTTTCTGACATGGTTCCTAATAAGAATGGTTTGAGAAAAGGAGATGCTTTATCGCCATTGCTTTATAACTTTGCTTCAGAGTATGCCATTAGGGGTTTTCAGGTAAATCAGGATAGCTTGAAATTTAAATGACACACAGCGGTTTCCAGTTTAGGCTTATGATGTTAATATATTGGGCAGAAGCGTACATACTACAAAGAAAAACACAGAAGCTTTAGTAGTTGCTAGTAAGGAGATTGTACTAAAGTAAATACTGATAAAACTAAGGACATGGTCATGTCTCGAGATCAGAACGCAGGACGAGTCAGCATAAAGACTGATAATAGTTTCTTTGAACAGGGAGAACGGTTCAAATATTTGAGAACAACCTTAACGAAACAAATTCTATTCAGAGAAAAATTAAGAGCAGATTTAAGTCAGGGAATACTTGCTATCACTCGGTGCAGAATCTTTTGTTTATTAGTCTGTTATCCAAAAACATATAGATCAAGATATACGGAACTATAATTTTGACTTAAGTTTTTTGTGGGTGTGAAACTTTGTCATCTACAATGAGGGAGAAGCGTAGGCTAATGATGTTTGAGAATAGGATGTTGAGGCGAATATTTGGTCTTAGAGGTACGAAGTAACAGCATAATGGATAAAACTATATAATGAGATGCTTAACGATATGTACTACTCACCAAACAATATTCGGATTATCAAATCGAGAAGAATGAAATGGGTGGACACGTAGCACGTATGGGGGAGGGGAGAAGAGCATAAAAGTTTTTGGTGGGGAAACCTGAGGGAAAGAACCACTTGAAAGACCCAGCCGTAGATGGGAGAACAGCATTAAAATGGATCTTCAGGAAGAGGGATGGAGCATGAACTGGATTGATCTGGTTCAGGACAGGGACAGGTAGCGGGGTGTTGAACTATCGGGTTCCACAAAATGCGTGAAATTTCTTGAATAGCTGAGAACCGGCTAGCTTCTCAAGAAGGTTTCTGCACAATTGTGTAAGTACATAGTACGATATGAAGACGTCCATTAAGCCTAAACCTATTTTACATAGTTGCCAGATAACACCACAAAACAACGGCAGCACGAAAGCCTTACCCTACTGAACGCACAATATCAAAAACAATTGTGTCATATAATACTACCAAAGAAATGCATGAATTTGTATGTATGTTACAGATTTAGTTGCGTTAGTTTAAGTTTTTATGTTACACTACTGAAGAAAAATTCACTTTTGATTAGACAGCCGACCCTGGAGGCCGCGCTGTCTAAGGCGTGGGTCCGCGGTGGTTCGCTTGCTGCAATTGCAGGTTCGAATCTCACCGGGACAAGGATGTGTGTCTCTTGTGAGTGTTGTGTGTTGTTAGGTAGAGATGCCTGCGTCGGATTGATCCCTCGTTTAGAGGAGTCCTACTGAATGTGGTTGGTCTATCTGAGCGCAATCGCGAAACCTGGCCCACTAAGGGCTGTAGCGCCATGTACTTGTGTGCAAAATGAAAACATAGAGGGAAATGGACATGTAACTCCACTCATTCTTAACAACGGCACCAGATGGAGGTGAAGGGTTAGCTTCACGCACAGGCCGCTTTATCCCTGAGTGGAATATTCCTCTCCATCAATTGAATAAGATGTTGGATGGGGCCCATATTTAAACCTTTTTGAGGGGAGAAAATCTCTTGCACCTGTGACGAATTGCAACTTGATTCCAAGTGGTCCAGCTCTTAGCCTAATCACTTTACCGTTTTCGATTCATATCAGTTATGGAAAATTTTACTGACAATCGCATACAGAGCTTAACTAATTCGACACCTCAAGCATAAGAAGGAAAAAGTATGTTGAAAGCAGACAGGTAAAATAATCCTAAGAGATGAAGACCAGAGAAATGTACCAGGACAAAAGATAAGAAGTGGCTGCAGACAAGGAGATCAGGAAAGTCCTTTGTTAAGCGATACTGGATTCTCCGGATACATCTCAGTAATGAACCAGTGTCTGTATAACGTACCGGACGCACAGACGTCTGGCCAGACAGAAAAAAGGCGGTCACAGAGTGACTCATTATGAAATGCATCCTCTATCCATTCAAGCCAGCTTATCTCTACTCGTAAATCTGCGTTTCGAACTAAAAGATAATCCCATGAAATTAGCCGTCCAATAACGCCATTGCTAGACAGCTCTAGTGCCCAGTTTTGCCCGCGGTACTGATTTTATGATGAGAGATACGCTTATAACAAAATGTCAACGTGTTTACTCCGTAGTAACTTACGAACAAAATGGCGGCTTTCATGAAATTTAGTAGCATGAGCAGGATGTCGCTAGAAACTACCACAAGGAAGCACGTTTAACCCTTATCCTGCTAATGTGGAGAATACGGTGAACTCCTAATAATGCCAGCAAATGGCAGATGGGATTTAACTCGGCGTTTAAAGGATTAAAGTTCCGTCATCACTAACAACAACATGGCGACTGTGCGAAACTCTGAAGCAACAGCTCCATTTAATACAGGAAACTAAAATATCGTGTTGCTTGAGCAATTATGAAATATGTTTTAGCCAATTTCTTAAAATAACGTAAAAAAAAAGCGGGGACTGTGCGAACAACCCACGTTTACCTCGCGATTTGCAGATGATATTCAATTAATAATTTGAGTTGGGTACATTGTGCCATGTGTGTGTGTGTGTGCGTGTGTGTGTGTGTGTGTGTGTGTGTGTGTTTGTGTGTGTATGTGTATGTATGTACATACGTACGTATGTATGTATGTATGTAAGTATTATGTACGTATGCGTGTGTGCGTATGTATGTGTACGTTTATATGTATGTATTATGTAATCATAAATACACACATAAATTCTGAACAAAACTTTATGTACTTATTAATATGTACAGAAAATATGCATTAGTGGAAATTATGTACATACTAATTCAGGAGGGGAAAGTCGCCTACTATGGGGAGGTTTCCTAATTTAGAGAAGTGTATTATTTCATACATGGAGATGCTGCGCTCTGTGCTTAAGAACGTAAATCATTAAGCAGATGAGGTTATTAATTGTAATCACATTACAAACGGTCAGTCGCTCAAGACTTGAGTATTGACTGTGCGTCTTTGTTTTGGTGTGCTGTGAAATTTTTGCTTATCCCTAAACAGTGACTCATAAACAGTTGAAGGTAAGTTAATTTTCTGAATTTGTTTAGTGCTCAGTTCTCTGTTAAATGTAACCTTAAACCCTTGCATAGATCCTTCTGTTTTATTAACCCATTTTCTCGGTAACCTGTTTTCGCCTATTATGGGGAGGTTTGAAGAGCCTAATATGGGGCTCTCCATATTAGGAAGTCAGTACCTTGTGAATTATTCCTTCTGGGCTATATAATGTTACAGACGACTCGAAGGAAAAATTAGAACCCCGAAAGATGAAGGCAGCTATCGAGGCTATGAGGAACAAGGAAATGGGAAGCTACAAAGCGTCCAGAGTTTTCAGCACACCACAAACAAAACTGTAGCGTTGCGTTAAAGACCGGCAGAGAAGTTCAAGTCAAGCAATAAAAACAAAATTGGATAGGAAGCAAATTCTTCAGTGTGAAGTAGAAAATGATCTGGCTGACCACTGTTTTCTGATGGAGAGAAAGATTTTTGGCATGACAATGGCAGATGTCATGCATCTCGCTTACCAACTTGCTGTAAGAAACGGAATTAAAAACCAATTTTGCAAGAGAAATGTAAAGGCTGGAAGTAAGTGGTTAAAAAATTTCATACGTCGTCATCAAGAAATTTCAGTAACAACACCTGAAAGTCTTCACTCTCAAGAGTGAGGGGTTTCACTCCTGAAACAGTAGCTCAGTTTTTTTTAAATATACGAATCCGCTACGTACACCATTCAACATAATCCTGCAAGATTTAACAATTGCGACTAAACCGACATCACTATTGTATAGCACAAACACACGAAAATATTAGGATTGAAAGGCAAACGTCAGATATCTTATGTTCAATCCGCAGAACGGGGATCTCTTGTGACAGTCAACTGTATGAGTCCAATTGGACAATTCATTCCTCCGTTACTTGTATTTCCAAGAAAAAATATGAAACCGTAACTGATGAATGACACATCGCCTGACTCAGTCCGCGCGCGCCCTTCCTCGGGTTGGATACAGAGATAGATTTTCACCCAGTGGTTTCTTCATTTCATCAAACATACAAAGCGAACAAAATAAGATCCTGTTATCTTAGTACCGGACGGGCACTATTCATACACAACGAATCTGGAGGTCATTAACTTAGTTCGAGAGAAACATGTTGACATCAATTGCCTCCCACCTCACAACAGTCACAAAACGCAACCCTTGGATAAGGCTTTCATGAAGCCCCTGAAGACATTCCACTCCGAAGAAATTGAAATACAGCTCCGCTCAAACCTAGGGCGGGCGAGTCGTCACCGTCTACCAAATTGGCGAAAAATTCGACAATGCATATAAGCGAGCTGTAACAGACGAGACAGCGGCCAAGGGCTTCCGAGCGACAGGCCCCTTTCCTTGTGAAAAGAACACCTTCAGACCACATGATTTCCTTCTAGCCTCAGAGGACACAGATGTTACTCCTGTGAAACATCTTGCTTTGGTGACGACCAGAGATCAGCCATCATTCAGTTATGCTCATTTTTCGCCGTTCATTTCTGTTGAGGCTCTCCGAGCATCAGATATCAACCCTGTGCCAAACCTGAAACTACAGCCAAATACTCGTGGTGGAACAGCAAAAAAATAAATAAATAAAGAGTTCACCTTACAGAAAATTTGTTGGGGCAACTCAGAAAAAGAAATTCAAACAGGCCACTACATCCAAAACCAACTGGCTTGCGTCGAATGCTCTTCTTGGTCCTTCAAAAGACGGAAGAGAAGGTTTTGTCGGGATCCAACTTCGTGTGACACTCCATCAGATTCGGACACTGACCTGGCTGTCCTTTCGATGACGATTCGGCGTAAGAAGAGGAACAAGACTCTAGTACTGGTCGTTTCTCTAAAGACCACAACAGTGGATACGATGTGCGAAACATTTCAGATGGGCGAACACACTTTGTTCTGGTGTGGAGGAAGATTTTGTTTGTGAGCCTTGTCAGGGATAAACACTATTTTGTTCTTAGTTTGTATCATTTGCATTTGTAATTTTTTGTATTCTGTAACTATTCTTTCTGTTCTCTGCGTCGATTATTCATCTCACCAAATTAGGAACACGTGTGGGCCTAATTAGGGGACAGGAAGCTTTTACGGAAAGGAACTTTACACACGTTTTTCTTTTCCTAATTTACGAGGTTTATGTAAAAACTGTCTCTTCATTAATCAAATAAAGTTATGTCTGTGTTTTGAAATGTTTTACGACTTTTTCTTAAGTTTAATAGCAGTTTTTAAAAAACTTCCCCATAATAGGTGACTTTACTCTAAACATTTATTTAATTGATAATCAATAGTTCGTACCAGCTTGGCAGTGCAGAATGAAATATCTGTAGGTAAATTTGTCATTCAGATAAGTTCTTACGTAACGTCGTATTAGACAGAGTGAAATAAAAGACTGACTCAATGCTTCTTAATGGCCGAATTACCTGAAACTATTAAGCGGGATAAAACAGTGACGACATTAGCATAAATATTTCACACTGCCAGATACTATCAGACACATAAGAACTGGCCCGGTGCTCAGGTAAGCGCGCGAACTTCTCAAAAACTGGAAACAAACATCAGTACTAGGTTTATAACTAACCAATTCACTAATTGCGTTAAGCACGGTGTATGATTTGCATGCACTCAGCCATGCTGTTACTGTAACCAACTGCGTCACACAATCAGTATGTAAATGTTACTGTCAGTAATGACATCACATATTCAGTATTTACGTACTACTGTCACTAATTACATCACATGTTCGGTTTTTACTTGCTACTGTCACTAATTACATCATATGGTCAGTATTTACCTAACATGTAAGAATTAAGGACTGAAATACGTACGAAATCACCACATATTACGGTAATACATTCATCTACAGAGTAAGACATGACTTCAGACGTGGAAGCCGATCGACGGGTGGGAGGAATCAGTCTGGCAGATGGGGAAGATGATCGGTGGTTGGCCGATGGGAAAGACAGTGGGTGGGTGGTAGGGGTTGAGACGGGAAAGCCGGTCGGCGAATGAGAGGGATGTTGGTGGATCAGGAGGAAAATAGGCAGGCGGGAGGGACAGTGAGGGATGGGTGCGCCGATCGGCGAATGGGAACACAATCGGCGCCTGAGGATGAGAAAGTCGATCGGCGTAAGGAAAGGATGATGGAAATGAGAAAGCCGAACAGGTCGGCGGCTGGAAGGAGGGCTGTATGATGGGAAGCCGATTGATGGGTTAGGAGTGTACGGATGGAGAGCCGATTAGCGGGTGGGTACGCCAAACACTTCTAGTATCAGCATGAAGAAATTGATCGGTGGCTAGGAGGAATAATTGAGATGGGAAGACGATCGACGAGTGGGAGGGATTGTGGCAGACGGGGAAGACAATCGGCTAGCTAAGAAATGGAAACCGGAAGTTAATTATCATGATCAGGCACACAAGTACAAGCGTTTCTCATTCATAAATCTCAGTCTATGCCATATATATTGCCGTACAGATCAGCTGATCATTCATGGCCTGACACATTCGATGCGAAACATCAACCGCAAATTTAAACAATAGAAACTCAACATTATTTGTTAACAATACCCCTTAGTCATAGCCATATCAAAAACGTCGCTACCAAATACAGTTCCTTTCATTAAGTACAGAGATCCACTTTGCGGCTAGCCACAAGGCTGTGATTGGAGCCTCTTCGGTGTAATATGGTTAACTTACAGCCTATGATACTAAGAAGTTTTTGACGACTTTACTAAGACTTCTACCCCTCTGTGAAGTCCCAGAAACTACAGCAATGTGCAACAGCAACTTGTGGTTTCGGAACAAAGCAGCACAAGTTGCATAGTTTCAGGAAAAGATTTCGTATTACAACGGAGAGAAAACACCGATGTGGAAATATTATGAAAACTTCTACGCATTACCCTAGGCAAAATACGCCCGCACTCTGTGAAGCCTACGAACTCTACAACAAGAAAAAATGGAAAATCTCTATCCTTATCAGCAAGGAGTGTTCTGAGAACTTGCAAAGTTGCTTTTAGCTAAACAAACTTCCTCATAATAACTAGAAAGGCATCAGATATGTCTGTCAATTTTAAAGAGGAACGCCAGAACACCATCTAAGTCCAAAATAAGTAGAACTTTTTTTTGCACAATTTAAACACAGATTTGACAATATGACGCCGTAAGCAGAGGGGATTTTGAATCAAGGAAGATCGTTCGCTGATTGGTTCTTTAGAATCTGCAGCTAGGTGAATAATATTGGGGGAAAAGAGTGAAAGATTATAGACGATAAAGAGAATCAGACCAAATTTAAACTGCTCTATTAGCCAGATTATCTTTAACCAACAGCCAAGTCATAAAGCACTTTTTATATTCAGTAAATCCCACGTAACAAACACTGGACAAATTGTCTCAATACCCTTCACAGACAGACCATTCCATCGAACAGCCGACAGCACTCTCTGCTATGCGGCCCATGTAGTAGAAGCTGTACATCCTGGACAAATTTCCCCAAGATTCTCTTATTCAGCTTGCTAATATAATGTTGTTATACCAATGTATTTTTGCCAAGTAACGCTTGTTAGTAAGACAAAACCTAAGCGAGGGAACGAGAGATTAAAAATACCGTATCTAATATTAACAATAATATATTGAGTATTACAGCCCGGCAGTAGCCACAATGGCTAGTTGCAGAGCCGTATGTCACAAAACTCGTTATGCTGTTAAAGACTTGGATCTACAAGGACACAACCCAGCACAACACATCGTATCATATTAAGTAACTCTAGTGCTTAATATAGATATATTACGTGCCCTAGCAATCTCACACACTCTAAACGGTGTACAGTGTGTGTAGATGAGCTCCCTGAAATTCGACACTTTGCTGTAATTGCCATCTGAATTTCTGTATAGTTTGCTTCAATCAGACAAAATTATGTGTTCCATTTCCCTCTGTAACGCGGACTTCCAGTTCTTCGGTAAGTCGGAGCGAGAGCAGAGACTTCAAAATCAAGATCCAACCATAAGGAAGATTCTGAGGTTGTAAAGTCCGGAGAACGTACTGCCCAATGTATTCCTTACCGCAAAACTGTAAAATTATGCGACCCAAAAAGCATGTCCCAAAAGAAGTCGTGCTTTGCATTGCCACGTGGACGATCGCACCACCCCGCTGGAAGCATAGTCCTACCGTTCTCACCCTTTGTCTCACTCTTCGCCGTTCGAATCTCAAACGAGGTCTCAGCACAGCGCAATGGCGCTAAAATGCACGATAAGAACCTGGTTGTTCTCCAAGAAACAAGGACCATTCATATAAAAGGCGAATTTTTTCCTTGAGGTTTCCCACCAAAACTTGGCAAACTTTTTTCTTTTCCCTATAACTGTCGCATTACCCACCCACATTGTCTTCCTCAGTTTCATCATTCGAATAATAATATCTCGGAAAGAGTACAAATCACGAACTCCCTCATTACGCTAATGTCTCCACCTCACTGTTATTGCGTCCCCGTTTAGCTAGAAAATATCTTCCTCTGCACCGCGCTATCAAACACTCATCACCCTACGTTCCTACCTCAACCCATGTTGCAAACCAAATTTAAACAACTGGCCAAATTATAGTTCTGCATGCCTTAATTTTATGTTTTGGGATAGAAAACGGGTGAGACAAAATACCGTGGACCGCAATGTAACAAGCATTTACCGAATTTAATCTGACACAAATTTCTTCGTGAATAAAATTTTGAAAATTTAGTGTCGCTCCCAAATATTTTAACTTCGTCACATTTTCAGAAGTCTGTTGTGATTTCGTCCTGGATCCTGTTGAAAGGACACGAATATAGCCTCAGATTCCTCAGCATTCACGTCCAGACCACTCTCCTTACGAGCGACTAAAGAAGATGTTGTATTCCATTTCTAGACGCCTTCGAGAAATTGTAAAAACCCGAATATTTGTTTCGTAATGTATGTCTGTAAATCCGTCCGTCCGCATGGAACAATTTGGCTTCCACTGAACAGATTTTCATGAAATTTGATATATGTGTATTTTCTGAAAATCTGTCGATAAAATTCATTTTACATTAAAATCTGAGAAAAATAACGGGTACTTTTCATAAGACCAATATAGCTTCATGGTAATAACCTGCTTGATTCCTCTTAGAATGAGAAATGTATCAGACAAACTTTGTAGAGGAAATCAAAACACATTTTTTTATCCGAAAATCTTGTCGGTACAGCCATACAAGCCAGAGATTACAATACGGCGCATGCGCTTTGCATTATTGATAAGTAAGGCTACAGATACACAATCAGAATATGTAATACCTATTGCTTGGCCACGGCAAAAGTGACTTCGAGAACGAGCCTCAGTGTTATGTTTCTATGTACAATGCCTGTCCTGTATATACACTATATAAAAATTGTAGCAAGTACGTCAGTAGTAACATCAGTGTCTATACCACCTCGGAAATTCGTGGACGGCATGTTAAGATTATTTGTGTTTAAAAATGTAAAAAAAAAAAAAAAGTAATTTCTACTGGCACAATTTGCATGTCCTGTGTCATAGGAATTAGTCACGTCTTTCAAAATTACTTCGGCAGGAGCGCAGGCACATGCGTACGTGACGTCACAAGCTTCTCTTCCGTTATACAACAGGAAAAGTAGGCTGACAACACATTTATCAGCAAAACTGACCTGTGAATATTCTTTGTCCTTCTTTAACTGCCGTAGACATGAAACCCGATGCAACAGTAAGTAAAAGGCCTGACCACTTTATGCTCGTCAAAGGCCAAAGGTTAACATAATGCACTAGGAAATGGTTTTTGTGGTTACAATACGCCGCCTCGTACGGTGGGGGGGGGGGGGGGGGGGTTTTTTGCCCCCCCGTTTTTTATATCCGGGGGGTTTTGGCTCCGGGGGTTAATACAGAAATCCCCCCCAAAATTTATTTTTTTTATCTCTTTTTTTTTTTT
>Ga0123354_10010897_pt1:10000-14026 | contig 14026 bp, 10 predicted proteins | sample TergutLab28metaG_2_FD_97872 | JGI IMG/M metagenome (GOLD analysis project Ga0123354, IMG submission 97872) | Labiotermes labralis P4 segment gut microbial communities from Petit-Saut dam, French Guiana - Lab288 P4 | ecosystem: Host-associated > Arthropoda: Insects > Digestive system... | reverse complement strand
GAGTGGACCCCGTTCCAGACCCACTACTACTCAGAAAATCTGGTAGCGCCGGGGATCGAACCCGGGACCTCTGTATCTGTAGCCAGAAACTCTGACCACTAGACCACAGAGGCGGTCTTTCATCATCAACTAGCGTGGTAAAATCGGAATGACCCTCTCAGGTTACACGTAAGTCTATCATTTAGAATTTAACCCGATTCAGATTAAGTGTATGTATGTACATATATATATATATATATATATATATATATATATATATATAATATATTCTCGCAGGTAACTTACTGCCACGTATAACGCAAACTTGGTAACTACTAATATATTACAGATTCGAATTGTCCGATACCTTTTAGTGAAAGCCTGTCTAGCACATTTGGTTCTGACATTATGTCACAGACAGACAGACAGACAAGACTTCAACGCAAAGCTGCCATTTAATTTTGTAAGGAATGCATAACAATAGAGATTCCGAACTGTTAGCTCAATCAGCGATACCGAAAACCACAGGCAGGGCTCACGATGAGACCTCCGCTCTTCTGTAATGTTATGCAGCGTAGATTGGTACTTAGTTACCGACGTCTCAGGACCTCGGTTGTCCCAAAACGTTGGGTAACTACCAATCTACTCTGCATAACGTCTCAGACGAGCGCAGATCTCATTTCTGCAGCTACGGAAACCCTTAAATCAAGCAGAACACAAAATTATTATTGATTCCAAAATTTGGCCTTGTTGTGAATGTTGTATTTTTTTTTGTTTTGGGTGATTCACAGGCGTCTGAATTTTCTGTTCCGACCTTTCGGAACACCCTGTCTGTTCAATCTTCATATGACATTTAAACAAGAGTAATAATATAAGATTCTTAGATTATTCTTGCAATGAATGTATTCCCCTCCCCCCTGCCCTGTGAGAATTATACTTCATCGAGTAGTGGCGAATTAAGTTATGAAGGAATTTTAAATTGGTTAGTTGCCTAACAAATCAGGGCTGCAGCTGTATGTTAGTGAGGCTCTCACAGCGGTCTTCTTGATGATCCGGGTCCGCTGTGGCATTACGCCGTGTAGTTGGGTGAATGGCTCCCAACGTATCGAAAGATCATACGAAATCCATATTTAAGGGTCGCCCCCCCCCCAAAAAAAAAGTCTTCTTGACTGTTGATACCGTGCCACAAGCCGGGAGACCTTTATCTTCAACACAGACGGGGAGTCAAATTTAAACCTGAGCTCCCTAGGGACTGATATTTTCTTCAGGCCACTAGCCCTCGTTGGTTTAAAATTTTAAGAATTCTGATGGGCAGGAAAGTGCACAATGTTAAACAGCTACCTCATTAGCACAAAAATATTATGACAAGCACCAAATTTCCAACACACATTAATCGTCATGAACATTCCAAAAAGTGTTCTTGCAATCTGACAGTGTTGTTCTGCAGAAGTTATGGTTCACTTCATGCAGTATACGACGAGCTGCAAGTCAATAAACCAGCTGAGGTCATCCGGTTTTTCCCATCCCCTTGAATCTATCTGCAAAGCTGCCTTGTTTATTACAGTTTCTGTTTATGAGACGCCAAAATGTTGGTAGCCTTCAGCGTCCATTGGTTCGGACAATCCTCGTGGCACGATCATCGTATTCTGCGCTGTGACGCCGTGTGTACTGGTACATAAGAACTCAATCGAGGAAACTGCTGCTACATTAGTCTGGATAACGTAAGGTGGATGCTGCAGGCTCCTCACAATCTTTGCTAGATATTCGCCAGTCTAGGCCGACTGTGACCCAACAGACCGCGATCCTGTCGCAGCAGTTGAGGGAATCGCAGATTAATCTGTCGGGATGCTAAGCATAAACTAAAATTTCCGCGAATTTGCGGTTCTTACAGCAGTGCTGCTGAAGGTGTAAACCTTCTCGGATACGACAACATATCTTGAGCTCCCGACGTTTCGAAACATCGTGTTGCCTCCTTCTTCAGGATAAAGCAGTGCAAGACATGTATCGGTGTTCTTACACCATCTTCAGGCAGTTCACAGTTGCGTCAGCTGAAGTAACGAATTATTCAAATGATAACATCCAATACAGCAGTACCAGCGATTAGATTTCACCATAACCACACTCTGCTATACTGTATGTTATCATTTTAATAATTCATAACTTCGGCTAACACAACTGTAAGCTGTCTGAAGATGGTGTATTGACAGCGAAACATGTCGGAGTGATTTTAATATTAATTTTACACTGCTTATTTGTGCACATTTTGACATGATAATAAACATTAATTAATCAAAATATACGGTATGAACATAAAAACAGACAGTGGAAGACAGTTTAGCTGCGCGGGGGAATGATCCTGAATGATGACCCAGCAAGGATGTGAAATGGTTCAGTCTTCAGTTATTATGCTATCTTACGCAATACTTTATTTAAAGAATTTATGAAAATCAGTAATAATAATTGCAATAATATCCTACTCCTGCTGCTGAAATGATTTCTGATTACCCTTAAATGAGAGTCCTACTGTTGGCTGAGTTAAATAGCCCTCGTGGAGCCTATTTGTGCCTTCCTAAAGGAGCAAACAGTGCTAATAATTTCAATGAACTCTGTTCAGAGCACAGTCAAACTTAATTTACTTTGCACTGCGCGTCAAATTAACCTTTTAAAGACCAATCGCAATCTGCTTTATATAAAGAATCAGTCCGTACCGCGCTGTAAACACTTTCCACCACGGTTATAAAAACCAATCAGTTAATGACGTATAAAGCAGAAGTCGCTGTCTGTTCTAAGATCCGTACAAAACACTGAACGCAAGGCGAGCAGCATGTAGAGATTTTTGAATGTTAAACTTGGTGGTAAGTAAAGAAACCGCTAGACTTTAAAGGGTTAATATTAATTTCAGGATTTTGGAGCCTCCTTAATATTCGAGTAGTAGATAAGTGTAAAATTGTGCTACGACTTAATGATTGCACTTAAATATATTTAATCTTGACATAAACTCCATAATGCATTGCACTACACAGCGGTCCATATTGAATTGTCACGCATTCTGCAGGCTAAAAATCTTCATGTCATATCACTTCACCATCTTCAAACACGGAAATATATTACTAACGGAAAAAAGAAAATATTTTGCGAAGTTCCGAATCTATTTTCTTAGCCTGAGATACTTCGGAAAAATAAACAAATAATCTGTTATAAAATAATCCAGTGAAACAAACGACTTTGGAACAATTATTAATTGGTATCTGGTAATGTACTTAAATTTTCCAGTGAAATTGATGTTAATTAGAGCCCTTATTATTCTCTGAATGTTCATAATGTTGCAATGTGTACACACGATAGTGTATTGGTAAACTCAAGAAAAAGTTAAATTTACAGTTTAACAGGCCAGGAAGGCCCAGAGGTGGGAGTAGATTTGTAGCGCTACTCTTTCGTTAACCTCAGCGCTAGATGAGGTGGGTGGTCAACGCCACGCCCCACCCGCCTTATCCCCCAGAAAGACCCGGTATCCACTGTATAGAAGACTGAATGGAACCCAGGGCCGATCTGGAAGGGTGCGGAAAATCTCGGCTTCACCGGGATTCGATCCCCGGATCGTCCATTTCGTAGCGAGTCGCTGAACCGACTGAGATATTTCGGCCCACTTTGGTGTACTAAAGCTGTCCAATTTCTTCACAGACGCGTCCCGGAGGACAAATATTGTTTACATGCACATTTTTATGTACGCCAAGTGCCACTCATGCACACACGAGCTCAGAATGTCTAGCGGTAATTCTAGTGTCGCGTACTGGGGTTTGGTTACCATCAGTGTCATTTTCATATAAAAAGAACTGCAACTAGTTGAATCCAATCTAGTGGCAGCTTCTGGAATAACAGACAATATGAGATCAAACTGTACCTGCAACACCCCAAGGAATCCCAAACAGGGCAAAAACGTATGCGCAATAATTACGTGGGATTACGGAAAGAGATGTCATTAGGTTTGGGAGAACAGACTGCCAGGAAGGTTCAGTACAAATGTGTGCACTCTCCAACTCTCCACAC
>Ga0123354_10010897_pt1:0-5000 | contig 14026 bp, 10 predicted proteins | sample TergutLab28metaG_2_FD_97872 | JGI IMG/M metagenome (GOLD analysis project Ga0123354, IMG submission 97872) | Labiotermes labralis P4 segment gut microbial communities from Petit-Saut dam, French Guiana - Lab288 P4 | ecosystem: Host-associated > Arthropoda: Insects > Digestive system >... | reverse complement strand
GTCCTTAGGGCGCCATGAAGAAAAAACGAAATATAAGATGCAATTTACTTTCAAAAATCTGTAAAGGAGAAAAACCCCGTAAAAAGAAAGATTTTTTCCGCAGTGTTTTTTTCAGTTCATTTTTCACTGCCGCTATTTACGCCTATATTTATATCCATACTATTCATTTCCACTTGTTCAATCAAGTACATATTTATTGAATGGTTACAGGAACAATTTTGTAATTTATCCTTGTACACCTTGTATATACTCTCTGTGTAATAAATCTCTTTAAAAAAAAGATTTTTTTTTAAAATCTCCTTCGTCACTAACTAGCAGAAGAGATACATTTTGAATCTTCTGCAACTTGACCATCTTCGAAGTGACGGACACTTCTTAAGACGCTCTGCTACTGACGGTGTCTGTGAAACAGACAGCACATAGCAACAGTTCAGCAGTTGCGCGAGTATCAAGCCCTTACAACGTACAGGGAACAGTAATGCAGTGGGAAATAGAATGGAATATAGTTAGCGTCTTATAAAAGTGGTATCGAATACTTAAACTTCGTACAGTCGAACCAAATTTAGAGTGGTTCTAGTTACAGACAATGAGAAAAGTAAAACAAAAAAATATAATAAAAATGCGTAACTAAATTTTAAGCCAGTAACAGTATAAGATATTAAAAATATGGAAAATAAAAAAAGGAAAGGAAATTTCCCCTGTCCCCAGGCCATAAAGGCGTAGAGAGGGAGAAGGAGTGTACCTCCACCTATCTTCACTTTGGCACTAGATGCAGAAGAGCGTCTCCTTCATGTCCTGGCCGCTTTACCCTCGGGGGAAAAACGCCGGTGCCCTATCAATAGGGCCAAAGAGCCACTCTGGAATTTTCGCAGAAAAACCTCTTGCCCGTACTGGTATTGGAACCCTGGAACGCCCATACCGTAGCATAGTCGCTGTAGCGTTATACTGCGCTAATTGGTTGTCAATAGGAAATATTTCCTTACATAAGACCATGAGAGTTTTTGTTAACTTCTGGTGTGGTCAACACGTAGTTTGCATCTCAGAAATTGCAGGGTCAAGGGTTACGTCGATTGCTGAATTGTATTACTGAAAAGAGGAGAAAATGAGACAGAGAGAGGTGTTTAATTTAGTGACGCTGTCAGTTGCTAAGATTGTATAGCGTGGGTGACGGATAAATGGGTGTGGAGCAACGGAGGAAGGATAATGAAAGGAAGTAGCTGAAGTACTGCGAGAAGAAGCTCTGTCAGTGCCACTGTATCCAATACAAAACTTACAAGGTCTGGAAAGGAATCGAAGCTAGGACTCCACGATGAAAGTTAGGCAAAAGCAGCAATGGCAGCCTAACTGAGGTGCCTCAGTTAGAACATTCGGCGCCCGGAGCCAAATCTGAACCCGGTAACTCCTACATCACAGTCAGTCAGACTACATACATCACCGTTGTGCTTATCTCAAGTCGATAAGAAAGTGCCCTACAGTTCCAGCGCACAAGAAACCGAATCCAAAGTGCAGAACGTTCTATCAGTAACTTCAGTCTTCCCCCGTTTTTAATATATCTGCAAGTTCTTTCAAGCATCCATACAGAAAACTTCGGACAGTTAAACTCAAGAATTTGCCCGGATTATTTTTGCTCGCGTTTTGCGTACACATTTCCCCCTTTGGGGGCCACAACTACCCCCTTCCTCCCTTCTCATTCTCGCTGTAATCATGCCAGAAATGCAAGGTGAGTTTTCGACCTTTAGCTACCCTTGCCGCTGAAGTATGGCGCTGCTGTCTTCAAAGTAGAGGTCGTTCCGGTATGGATGTGTCTAGGTTATTCAGTTTCTGAGAGAGGATGTTGTAAGATTTTGACCCTGACGAGGGAGGCAGGCTACTACGAAACATTTCGTATCAATCACCGTATATCGGTACGAACACTCAGTGCTGTGGAAATACAAAAACTCACACACAGCGTGTCAATTCACATTTGGATCCCGACTGTAACGTACGGAGTATTCTTCTACGAAAGTAAGAGTTATTCCCAGAAATAAATATAATAATATTACCAATGCTATTACTAATAGCACTGTACAACTTGTATATGCAGTGAGAACGTGGATCGTGGGTGCTGCTCAAAATCACTTGCTAAACTTTCAGTGACATTATTGGATTTGCGAAGTTAGTACGTCTTGTCTTGCAAATGTAATTACAGCCAGCACTAAGACTTCTCTATTAACTTCTGCAATATTATTCTTTTGAAGAAATATTCAGACAGGGACGATACAATTTTGTGATTTAAATTAAGAATATCTACCAAAGCTCTTCCACCTTCACTCCAGGAAATCTTACTTTTGTGCTCTAGAATGAAGATGACGTAAAAGACGATTTTTAGTAATATCATAATATTATTTTGTATTTTCGTTGTTACACCGTGCATGTTGTCAAGTCAAGCAGTATCACGCCACGAAACACAGAACGCACATCCACAACAGGGCACTCTTGGCATCACAACACAACACAACACGGCATGCTGCCACAAAACCAACTGCAATAGTGAAATTAATATGACTTCTAATAGTATAAATTTAGCAAGGACGATATAGCTCCCTGATGATGGTCCTAGGACCGAAATATGTCGGAGCGTTTTTAATGTTTTAAGGTGTAAATTTTATAAATTTGGTAAAATAATTGAGTATCATAATATTAGTTACTGTATTACAATATGTTTCCGTCAACACAACTAACATTCTCTTCCTATTATTTCATTCACTTGTGCTGCTGCCTGTCTCTGCTTATAGTGGTGGTGCGGTCTTTATACTGTTTTCTCTAGTCTTTCGAGGTGGTGGGTCGGGTTCGGCTCCTATCCCTTTGTAGCATACCCTTCCTGTGGGGGTAAATGGCTTCTTATATACAATAGCATTGTAGATAAGTTACCTCAAAATATTATGCGGTGTAAGGCACATGGGATCCCAAATGCACAAAATAAAAACATGCAAAAAGTTAAACGGTTCTTAGATCAACCTGATGATGACTGTCACAAGTCGAAACATGTCGCATTAATGTTGTACTTTAAATGTTAGTTGTGTTGACGGAAACATATTGCAATAAAGTAAATATTCAGATAACACAACGGGATGACTTCATTCAAAACAATATTAGTTGTTCAACATTGTCGTGTTTTCCTGTTTTGTTTGTTTTTTAAACATACTGTACTTGTTTATTCTTGCCGGAATTATCTCTTCCTGCTGTTCGGCCTAAACATCGATAAACAAGAACAGAATTTACGTGATTTCAGGCTTCGGCCGCGGTGTAAATTAAATCTTCGTTCTTCTGGGATGTTACGCGGAGCAGAGTGGTAAATGGTCACTGACGGTGGACCCGACAGGTTGCACTAAACTTCGGTAAATAATTGCCAATCTACGCCGCAAAACATCCCAGAAGAACGAAGATTTCAAAGTCTAAATACACTGAACTATTACTTTTATTATTATTATTATTATTATTATTACTGAATGTTGTAAAATCTAAAATAATAATAGAAATAATGTCAAATTAGCACAAGAATTTTATTAAAATTGCTTAATGTAAATACGAAACGTCTCACCTAAGCTTTGAGCCATTTATCTAATTCGCCTAGCGCTAAAGCTTGGGACGGCTGGTGACTGTGTGTGACGTAATTCACTTTTGCCCGTAAGTTTTTTTTCCAAGATTCTTTTACATACCTGAGGCTTTGCGTGAGCATATGGGCCGTCTTTCAGAAGGAAGGCAACCTTCCCAAATTATCATCATAAATACCTATATAATAACACCACAACGACAATTTTTATGTGGATTCCGAACACAAGACAAGTGAAGAGGAACAATTTGGTTTTACAGCTTCAACAGTGAACGCAATCTCTGACAAAAAAAGAAGTGGCAAAGATGAGATAATATGACGTTACTGAATTTTCCCTGTAAACACCATGAGAGCTCTTTGTAAATACTATTCACTCGTGCCATGTTTATTGACTGACACCCTGCTGTAATATGTAACTCAGCTCACCAAGAGTACGGAGAATTTCAACTAAGTGCATAGCGGCCGAAATCAAGACTCAAAACTAGTTTTAACTCTTTTCCCAGTTTTGCCAGTGATACAGTATGTTACATATATATATATATTAACTGTAATGCTTAAGAAAAAACGGGAATACAATGAAGAAGTTCGTCAGCTCTTTATAGACTTCAAGAAAGCTTATGATTCAGATGGAGAGAGGTCTTATATAAGATTCTCATTGAGTCTGGTATCCCTAGGAAACTTGTAAGGTTAATAAAGATGAGTGACTGAAACATACAGCAGACTCCGGGTAGGTGAGAATTTGTTTGACAGGTTCCCTATTAGGAATGTTTTGAAACAAGGAGACGCTCTAACGCCACTGCTTTTCAACTTTGCTTTAGAGTACGCCATTAGGAGGGTTCAGGTAAACCAGGATGGCTTCAAACTAAATGGTACGCATCAGATTCTGGTTTATGCCGATGATGTTAATATACTGGGAGGAAGTATACATACGCTAAAGGAAAACGCAGAAGCTTTAGTAGCTGCTACTAGGGAGATTAGACTGGAAGTAAGTGCGGATAAAACTAAGTACATGGTTATGTCTCGAGATCAGAATGCAGGACGAAATCACCTTCGAGAGGGTGGAAGATTTTAAATATTTGGGAACAACTTTAACACATCAAAATTCTATTCCGGAAGAAATTAAGGGCAGATTGAGGTTAGGAACGGCTTGCTATCATTCGGTGCAGAAACTTTTGTCTTCTAAGTTGCTATAAAAATTTAAATATTAAGGTATATAGAACTACAATTTTGTCTGTTTTTTGTATGGGTATGAAGCTTGGTCACTGACATTGCGGGAGGAAAGGAGGCTGAGGGTGTTTGAGAACATGGTGTTGAGGAGAATATTTGGACCTAGGAGGGACGAGGTAACGGGGGAATGGAGGAGACTGCATAACGAGGAGCTAAGTGATCTGTACTCCTCACCCAATAT
>Ga0123354_10010892_pt1 | contig 14029 bp, 3 predicted proteins | sample TergutLab28metaG_2_FD_97872 | JGI IMG/M metagenome (GOLD analysis project Ga0123354, IMG submission 97872) | Labiotermes labralis P4 segment gut microbial communities from Petit-Saut dam, French Guiana - Lab288 P4 | ecosystem: Host-associated > Arthropoda: Insects > Digestive system > Gut ... | reverse complement strand
GTTGCCACTACATGCTTCTCATGTAGCCCTCCAGACTTAAATCTAGTAGTAACCAATTTCATGTTTTGTTTACATGTAAAATAACCACTGCCACCGGGTAACAACCCAACTGCAGTAAATAAACATATTATTATTATTATTATTGTTATTATTATCAGTGTAGACACACAAAAGGCTGCATGAATTGGAAATGTGGCTTTACTAGACAACTCGTGCAGCAAAATGTAAAATTAGTTCAAAGCAACTGCTTTTACTAAAGCGGAAAAGAAATAATGATATTAAGAAATTGTTTCTGTTTGTACGTTTGCAGCTTTCTGTTCAAGTTAACAAGAAAGCAGAATGAGCCGAGGAGAATGGAAGAGGCAGACAAAACAAAGTGAACAATAAAATAATACACATCTATAATAATAAGCAGGTAGTTAAGTACAAAGCGTGAATTTATTATTCATTATTTAGTTTCTATATATACATGGCACATAATGCGAAACGTTATTTATCTAGAGGTAGGAATCTAAGTTAAAATGAAATAGGTTAATGTCAATTGAAGTACCGTCAGATGCAGGCTATACTCTATATAATTACGTTAAGTTATTCAGGTCGTTAATAAATTGTACCATTTGATTAATCCTGGGTTATTCAACTAATATACTTTGAATATACAATACCTTGTCTCCCAACACTTCCTCCGTTCAGCAATCCATACATATGGAAGGCTAACAGGCCCACCGTTTGGTAGTAAGAAGCCAAATTTTAAGTAATGCAGAATTATTGTTCAGAAAGTTTATTTGTAAAGAGTTACTGTATGTAAACGTCAGGTTAATTCGTTAGAAAAAACAAACGTAGGGTACTGATTTTACCTGAGTCAGCATATTCGTTTGAATACTAACATGAAGAGATTTTATACTCAATAAAAAAAATCGAAGTTGTGTTAGGCTAAAACAGGATATATTTAGTATTTTATGAAATAACTATATACTAGTGAGATCTCACTAATGAATAAATTGCATGTTGCGTATGGACTTGTGTTGTTAAACTTTTGTAACAAACTGCCTGATGACCTTTCTGATAAGCCGAAACATGCAGCAGAAAGTTGATCGGATTTAATGTGATGTGCCCGACGGTACACTTCCTTGGTATTGCAACTACAGTTAACACAGCAGGATGAAACATTCTACCTGTCTTTCGGAGGTATTTTGAATGTTTCATGGTATTTCAAAATATAAAACTTGTTTTGTGTTCCACGTTTTCTCGTGGAATCCCTGATGTTGTTCCGCAGGACCCTAGGGGTCCGGGAAAAACGGGATTGTGAGCAATTATGTAATGTAAAGGGTCAAACGCGAAGTGAAGATGTAATGACTTAAACAGACATGAATATGGGAGGAGACGGTAGCGGAATACTTCAGGACCGAGACTTGGTACAATCAAGAAACCTCAGGCAAGACAGGGATTCGAAGTGGGTACTTCCACACTGCAAGTCTTAGATTATTACAAAGTCGTACCAACCTCTGAAGCTACGAACAATGCGTATTATAACATGCGTACATTATACAATGTGGTAATGTATGGCTGCGGCATACACAGTGCACTCCTGCAGTCAGTAAATGAGCAGTAAGAGTCAACACATGCGTATAACTATATTCGTACGCGGCAGATTGCGAACAGAAAATTAAGCCGATTTAGTTCTCCTGCATGCAAGTCAGGCGTCCTGCACAGATACCGGATAATGGAGCACGGACGTGAAAAAACGGGAATATGAACAGCGAAGTGGGAAGTGTCCTGGAACTCACACTGTCTTCGTAACTTCCTAACAATGGCACATTAACAGGCCACTATGCATAATCGATCGCCACTGACGTCACTAACCTGAGAACAGAACCGTGGGACGCTGATATATGGGGAGCAATCACAGGCTAAGTGCTTTAGGAAGTCAATTAACAAACGTCTGGTTTTCAGTTATGTGACCTGAGAGTTGCTCTCCCACACATTCTCAGACATTCTGATTAGCACACAGACAAAACCAACGAGCTGTGTTAGCGTAGTACGTAGAGTGACGAGATTAGGGGCTGGACGAAGGACAAACAGTGTTGCCGTCAATTTATGGTAGTGTCAAGCGGTTTTTCTTTTCCTCAGTGGGTCCAAACTGGCGATGGAAGTCAACCTAGGCTCCTACGGGTACCGGGGGATATTTTATGGTGGTAAAGCGGCCAGGGCGCGAGGCTGAAAATTTAGCTGTTCCTATAGCTGAGGTAAAGAATGGGTGGAGCTCTTAACTTGCACTCCGCCATAAAACCTACAGATATACACCAGAGAAAAAGGTACCTTTAATTTAATTTACCTTCACTTACAGAAAGCTGCGCATAAATTAAATCAAGTAATAACAGAATATGGTTTAACTATATCTGTACAGAAAATAAAATCGATGGCATTTAAAGCGCCAGATCCAGTGAGAACTAAAATTGTAATAGATAATAAAACTATAGAACAAGTAAATTTGTTTAACTATTTAGGATATATGATATCTTATGAAGGAGAATTGGACATTGATAACAAATTAAATAACTTTCTGAAAATTACAGGTATTTTAAGTAATGTGTTTAGACCACAAAAAGCCCTCAAGAAAACAAGAATAAAACTATACAATATACTAGCCCTTCCAGTATTGTTATATGGCAGCGAAACTTGGACTATTAAAGCAAGTGACGCCAGAAGAATAACAGCAGCAGAGATGAAATGCACTGAGAAAAACATCAGGATACGCCTGAACAGATTACAAAACAAATGCACAAATTGCAAAGGAGTTAGAAATAACACCAATTTTGGACAAATTACTGAAATACAAGAGAAGATGCATACAACATGCAAATAGAATGCCTCGAAATAGATTACCCAGGGTAATGAAATACTACTCCCCAACTGGCAGAAGGAATCATGGTAGACCTATGAAGAGACTTCTGGATACGTGAGACCGGAACGGGTCAACAAGTGGCCCAACTCCGTGAAAGATATATGATGATGATGATACAAAGCAGTAACTTCAGCGTCTCTTGCGAAAATGGCAATGAAGTTTCAGGTTCTGTAGAAGGTGTAACTTTCTTACTTAGTTGAGAACCTATCAGTGCCTCAAAGGATACCTGCGCCGTAACTGTAAGAGTTTTGGCTGCGGTATCCCTTTTCATGGACCACCTATACAACGCGTCCGAAAACTGTTCGACGTAACAGCGATTGCGCTGTTCGAAATAGGTATCCGGACAGACTCTTGGCCTGACAAAAGAGTCTTCGTAATTCTCCCCAGTGTCCACAGGAGAATTCTCGGACAGAATGCTGCAGCAACACTAAATTTACATCACTGCAAATTCTCACCTGTTCTGAAGTCAGGTTTATCCTTACTTCTCGATGGAAGTAATGCAGGCCAGTGCAGCTACAGATGTATCCATGAACTTCGGTGTATTTAATGACTCTTTCAGCATCTCAGAGATTACAGCATCCATTTCTAGGGGAATTAAGGAACAATGTTTTTGAAAGAATACTGAAGACAGCAGTCAAGGGCGTACTTTTCTGGAATTCAACTGGAAGGAGGGGACCCACAAAACTCCAACTGGTATATTCGAAGTGCCGGTCAAAACAAAGGCATAAGCACTTGTCGAATACAAGGAAGAGCCATTATCGACCGTTTAACAACTAAGGTAACTCGGTGATTAGTGAAATTACGCATTATCACTCTTCAATAATGCACGCAGAGAGAGAAAAACATGTGCAATTTCCTCAGGGGTCCATACGGGAAGGACAACAGAGCTAATACAAGAGAGACAAAACACGTGTTTTTTTAGTGCGGATCTTCTGGACACCAGCAACTCAGAAGACCAAAAACGGAGAATATAAGTTAACACTAAGCTGTATCGCAAGGATATCGGAGTAAGGATCAGACTGAAGAATAAAAAACCAACTAGATGTCACTTATTATTTTATTGTACTTCTTATATGCTCAACATGTTTCGGTCATTACTATGCCCATCATCAGGATCTCGCGACTATGATGTTGATTACCATATTGGTTGTTTCGTTCTTGGTTTGCTGTAGGTTGGAGGTTGGGTGCGGTTAGGCTGGAGTAGTGTCCGGGCTGCAATGTGGTAATCAACATCATAGTCGCGAGATCCTGATGATGGGCATAGTAATGACCGAAACATGTTGAGCCTATAAGAAGTACAATAAAATAATAAGTGGCATCTAGTTGGTTTTTTTAGTCTTCAGTTATCACAATGATGCACGGTCACATAAAACATAAGGATCAGACGTTGATGGAAATCCATTAGGTCTCCAACGGAAGTCTTTATTACAGACAGACGTTGAACATAATGTTTGACATTAGAGAATTCGTTTAAACTTCGTGTCTTTACATTTCCTTGTGATGACCTTACACGTAACAATTTTTGTTTTCCGAAACAACAAAGTTTCTGTTATTAACAGTTTCTATAAACCTTCCAGCGTTCCTGCAGCCTCAGGATTTCGCACTGCCACCATGTTAGCAATAATGTTAGTGTGAAAATAAATACGGCAGAGAAAGGGCATTCTTGAAGGACATGATGTCCAAACAAAGTGGTAAAAGCTGTACATTTATTAGGTGAAGAAACGCACTGGACACGAAGTTACTGCGCGTAGATTTTCCCTAACAAATGTAAGCCAACAACATAAACAGTTACATCTATTGCCGTGGACGCATGTTAGTTGAATGGAGTTAGATAACCTGCACATGCGTGCACACATCTGTTACTGTTAGGAGCGTATGGTGGACATTTTTATGTGCAGCATTAGTGACATGCCTTACAGGAAATTGTACTTTATAGGAAACACACGTTATACGATTCTGGAGGTAATTTGATGCCGGGCAGAATTGTTTTGCTGCAGCGGTCTACTGTTAAAACATGGAACGGTGTTTTTTTTAAACATTTCGTGACGTTGTTAATCGAAGTTATAAATAAGAATTATCAGCCAACCCCTATTTCAAGCCAGTCACGATTTTTAATCCTTCATTAATCAACCTCAGAGTTACCACGTTTCAATGTTTGGCCCAAAAGGCCTGACCCAAAGATATTCTATGATGCGGGCAGAATGTCGCTGTAAAACTGCCGGCTATGCGGGGAGCATTGTTCGTCTGAAATGTATTACGGAGGCAGTGAGCTGTTCGGGTCACCTATTGTAGACGGTTAGGATATTCTTACATAGACCTGCAGTCTTGGTTTGTTACGATCTTACACATATATCTACAAACACCACATAGGAAAGAAGCTTATTTTCCTCCCGGAAAAAAAACCGTGTTGACTAGTAATTTGTTAGACGTTTCGGAGGAATAATTTGCCTCCATCTCCAGGGTAGTCCAAGAACTTACCTTTGTTTACGTCACTCTGAAGACTGAGACAACTAAAGCCTCCATAGGTCAGTAACAAATTACCTATCATCACGGTGTCACATACCAGAAGACAGTAACCTTCTTTAATATCGCGAAAACCTCAAAACACACAAAACTATAAAGTAATACACAATATAGGGCAGCAGTAGGACACAAACGAAAGCATGACAGAAGTGTCATTACTTTTTACATGCGTTCGCAAAATTGCGAAGAGCGTCTATTAGATTTGTCATGTCTGCCCGTCTGTCCGCATGGAACATTTCGGCTCCCACAGGACAATTTACATTAAATTTTATGTTTTAATAAATTTCGAAAATCTGTCGATAAAATTCAGATTTTCATTAAAATCGAAGAAAAATAAAGGCGCTTTAATGAAGGCTATTGTACATTTATGATCATTAACTCGCCCAATTCTTATTAGAATGAGAAATGCTTCAGACAAAAGTTGTAGAGACAATCAATACACCCGTTTTATGTTCAGCAACTTTCTTCTGACAAGCGTGACGTTTACGAAATGGCGTGAAAAAAAATTTCTAGAGTCAGACGGAACACAGATGACAATATGGTTTATGCGCACTGCGTGCTGAACACCTACACCTATTTTCGTTGTTACACCGTGCATGTTGTTGAGTTCCTCAATTATTATACCAACTACTGCACATACATAAAATTTATAAAATTTACATATTAAAACACTAAAAACGCTCCGACATGTTTCGGTCCTAGGACCATCATAAGGGAGCCATATCGTCCTTGCTAAAGTCACACTATAAAAAGTCACATTAATTTCGATGTACCAGTTGGGTACTGTGGCAGCATGCACGGCATGTTGCCACAATGGTACATCGATATTAATGTTACTTTTTATAGTGTGACTTTAGCAAGGACGATATGGCTCCCTTATGATGGTCCTAGGACCGAAACATGTCGGAGCGTTTTTAATGTTTAAATTTTATATATGTGCAGTAGTTGGTATAATAATTGAGTAACCTACACCTACAATCACACTCTCGGAATATGTCATACTTATTGCTTTTCCACTGTAACAATGGTTAGGCAAAGGCGCCTCAATGCTACGTTATACGTACATTGCCTGCATTTTTAAATGCATATAGTCTCCATTTGAAAAGAAAAAAATTTGTATACAGGTCAGTACGTTCTTCAAGCATTCACAAGATAGGCTAAACCATTTTTGACTCGTCTTCCCAGAGATTTACGCCTTTAAGTCTTGTTGTGAATATGGCTGTAGAGTTTGTTGGTGTCTGTTTTATATGCAGGATCAACTTTTTTCTGCAGTTCGTAACAATATGTTTTTCGCCTTACGAAATGAATTACAATTACAATTACAATTACAATTTATTTAATAAGTATCCACACTTCTAATCTTGTTTTACTTAGTACTAGTACACTCAGTGCAACTTCTACAACTCTCCGCTACTTCTCCTCGTGCTCCAAGTTTGGGCTAAACGGGTTGTAATGCCGGAGATCGAACGCCGGAGGACTTCCCACATCTATAGCCATAACACCTCGATCAGTCCCATAGTCAATGGATGCTGGGGCCTGTTTCCACCCAGTGAATGTGGCTGAAAATTGAACCTGACCGTTCAACACTTCCCAGTACCTGAGTTTAGAAGTACTGAGAAGTTACACACACGACATCTATAAGCCCATTTACCCTTAGGTGTGTTATTTAACAAAACTTTTAATAGTCTTTATAGCGTCGATATTAGGTGGATGAATGAGCATGGAGCATGGTGGAATGACAGGCTAAGATATGTAACGACAGCAATACTATAATATTATATAGTGTACGTCAGCACAATCACTTTATTATATAAGGTAATACAAGGCTACATGTTTCCACTATAACCTAGTCATCTTCGGCCTATATTAACAATTGTGTTACCAGATGCTATGCACACTTTGGGAACCCATCGTATTAACACGATTGTTAATATAGGCCTGAAGATGACTAGGTTATAGTCGAAACATGTAGCCTTGTATTACCTTATATAATAAAATGATTGTGCTGACGTACACTATGTAACATTATATTACGTTGAGGGCACATCGTGATGCTTCCATTCAAAAAAAGACGTCAATACTTATTCATAAATACCGCATGGACAGTCCGTAACGTATTTTACTCGAAATAAAGCTATATTTACCATAACGTAAGCTTAAGTTCCTTATAAAGTCGTGGGAAAGCGCCTCTACCTTGTAGAACGTAAAACTCTGACCTTAATAGATCCTGTGAACATCTACATTTTGGAAAACATTTCTGTTTAAACTGATTGCACACAGACATTTAGGAGAGCAACAACTGGCTTACAGTTCCCCTTTATGTGTTTAAATTATATTTTAAGAGATTATACAGAGGTAATTTTCATCCACACAGGAACTGCTCAAAAGTTAAAAACATTTTACAGCTATTGATGATAATTTCGAAGCAGCATTTATACTGCGTTAGTCACTCCAGTGTTTTGCAGACAACAGTCACACGACGATACTGGGCATAACAATGGAACTTAAATCCAATGAAATGGCCGTCCTTATAAAAGAAAGTCACAATATATTCTATTAGGGTTGTACATTAATAAACATAATTATTTCAAATTCGCTTCAAGGGTTTCGTAATTCTTCCCCTCAAAATATTAACAGCATTTGGAAAGAGTACAGGGACTGTTGACGAGATTACCAGGATACACGAAAAAGGAAACAAAGATGGCTGGAAATGACTGCATAATGTGTGCCATAAAAATTCTGCTAACTACAGGAAACGACCTCCAGACGCAAAGAGTTACTCAGATGTTCAGGAAATTCCCTACATTCTGTGAGAACCAAAGTTCAGCACCATTTTCAGAGTAGCCCGCCACTTTTCGTTACCATGATCCAAACAGTTTTAAAATTTATTTTAAATTTATTTCAATTCGTTCAGCACGACGTCATTTTGTGTGGCGAAAGTACGAGGCATACAGAAATGGACGTCTGTATCTATAATACGTTCGACTACTAGAAAAGGGAATTTGAAAAATATAGGAAGAAAAACAGAAGACGACATGAAGTACGAAAAATCCATAACAGGTGATTATATGCCCCATATAAAATCAGTAGGCATACTCCTAATCTGGTGGGTGTATAAATTTGGTACAAATATATATAGTGGGATTGAATTACGCTCTGCGCCCAGTGACATTATTTTAAATCTTTGCAAAAGGCCCAACACGTCAAACTCCTTCTCCCCTATTTTCAACTGAAGACGAAAACAAGGCAAGAAACCCCCAATACGCTAGACAATATCAAACACGATTATGTTTACACCAAATTTTTCTGGCGAAATTTTTCTGTCTTACCGTGAGAGAATGCGACCTAAAACTATCTTAATTTATCCTTTATATGCCTAACACATTAAGATGTTAAACATGAACACAAGACGTGCAGTACGAAATAGCCCTATCAGTTCTAAAACAATTAATTCGAGTAGTTACAATCCTCAGTAATGTATCTTTAGACAAAATGTACTTCAGACTTTAATTTATTTGAGGTATTCTGAGAATATGATATAGCAGAGTCTTGCACATAAGTACCGGATTTTCGGAGGGAAATATTGCCTCAACTTCTGCACCGAATATAGCGGCAATTTGCTCCTCCGAATTGTTGAAAGCCACTTCATTAACTATAAAGTGTCACAGCCTATAAGACAACAACATGAAACTGTATGACCATGAAAATCTAAAGTTTATTCCGTGTATGTTGTTTTTAAAATAAAGCGAGAGTTCAGAACAACCGGAGCAAATAAACGGACGAAACAAAAATAAACATTAGCCACGTGTAAAAACTTCATCGCCAAATTTATTCTGAAATAGTTTTTCTGCAGTACTTACAAAAATAGTTTACACAGAAATATAAATACCACGCGCAGTTTGAAAGCATCCACTGTTTGGACTTCGGCCATGCTCTCGTGTTCGAAACAGAACAAACAAGGAACGATAGGGGAGTACATATCCCTGCCTCAGGTAAAATAGGCAGTGAAATACCTATTTTATTCTAAACTGGTCTAACATTGGAAACGCTCAGATACCGAAGGGCTTTAAATGTAATACACCCTAGATGGAATTTTTAGAATTGCAGCCTATAGTGTCTGTAGCTCTGTGACACCGGTACTGCACATAAACAAAACAGAGAGCTGTATCAATTATCCCACCAGTCTGTGACACAGAAGCCACAGACAGTCCAGTATACGTTGGATGCCAAACAATTTTCGCAAACCCGCTCACTCGAGGGAACTTCACGGTCTACAGTCGCTGTGAGAGCTTCAAATCACTTAGCATGTAACATAATTATTCATTACCTCGCTATATTATTTCAACGACTACACATCAGACACTACCTTAGTTTGTCTCACGTAAACATACTGAATCAATTTCGTTGTTTACTAATGATCACAATTTATTTCCCTGACATACGAAATTCAGAGCGCCGGTCTATAGCGACAACTTCTCCGACACTTGCGTGTGACGGTGTTGCATAAGCAGTACGGCGAAGCCCTCTACATGGATGCAGAATCTTCGCGCTTGCCGCTGGAAGATTAACATCAGAAGTTACGTGCTTGCTCACAAGAGTTCGTGTCAGCCTTCCCTGTTGCTTCTGCACCGTCAGGATGCTTAATGAGATATCATTAGGATGCACATCTGTTAGACCGCTCCTCTGTTCTTAGTTTATATGTGCTTTCTAGGGCGACATAAACGCATTTATTTCGTGAGACGGAAACTTAGATTTTATTACGTATTTGAAGGCTTACATTAATCACCGCTATAATACAATATGGGGGACCGCGGTAGAACAGTGGTTAAGGAGCTGTGCTACAATTCCGAAGGTCGCTGGCTCGATCCCAGCTAGTGTCAGTGGATTTTTCATTGACATAAAATCCTTCCGATCGCACAATAACCCGGGGGTCGATTCAGCCTCTAACAGAAATGAGTACCAAGAGTATTTGTTGTGGGTAAAGGCGACCGGTGCGTAAGGCTGACAACCTACCACCATCCTGTGCCGTTGTCACGAAGTCTGGGAACCTTAACTTCCTGGAACCCTCTGGGCCTCTCCGGACCTGTAACAGGACTGCTTTACCTTTACCTTTTACAATAGAATATTGTGCTCTCTTCAAAGTAGCTTTCCCTAGTAACAGCACTTCTCGGTATTTGAGGTGGTGCATAAATTAACAGCAAAAATGTATCTTAAGTGAAAGACTCGTGGTTTGATGAAATACGAACTATCAACTATAAACTATAAACAAATAGTGTAGTCACTAACGTCAGTCAACACCTGTTTTGGTGCCGACAGATCACCATCTTACAAGATGTCTACTGTTGATCCCCAGCAATCACTTAACGACACGAACTAATTAGTTACAGAATTGGCTCACAACCTGCGCTCTGACACGTTGTGTTATGCGGCCCGCGGCAGCATTTGTAAAATGGGTATATAGTATAAAATTTGCACAATAATTTTGGTGGTTAGGTACACCACTTGTTGTCATTTTTACACTTGCAGCTCGCGAAATAGCACACAATAGAGGGTGTGGCCTTTTACCATAGAAACGTTTGAGACACATACCGGGGTGCTAATAAGTCCTTAGCCCGACCAGGAAGGAAAAAAGCTTGGAAGCATGTCAGGGACGCGCGCGATTTCAACAACATCGAGACACGAGCTGTCGTCAAGTTTTTTTTACTGCAAGGCAAGGTGCCGAAGGAAATTCACTCCATTCTGACAGAAACATTAGCTTGTTTCCTTCCTGGTCGGGCTAAGGACTTATCAGCACCCCAGTAGTATACACGCTCCACAGAATAACAGCACAGTACTTAACGTCAATAATTTAACTTAAAATGTCAAAACTCAAGCTTTTATGAAGCAAAGTGTAGCAGGAAAAAAGGAAATGTCATCCCCATTACATTCCGTACGGTATAAAGTGTTCAGATAGCTCTAAGTTGGTGTCTAAACACAATCACACAAAGAATTCGGAAGTGGGAATGGACACGTAAATGTGAAGCATATGCATTTACGTCGTTGTAAAGATATGAATGGGATATGCAAAGATGTTTCGGGCGTTTTAAACCCCATAACCCGTCTAATGGGCCCCACGCGTATTCTGTACGCAGAGGCGAAAAGTATAAATTCTCGTCTTACTAAAAGTCAAATATTCAGTTCAGAGAAAGCTAATCGGTTCCCTGTATGAACGCAGTCTTGGAAAATCTCCTGCTACTGTCTTTACGACTTCTATTTTGTTCTCGACCTACATTTCACAGGGTTTGTAGGATAAGATTCAAAGCCGCTGCTTCCTTCAGCTGACAACAATGATTTCTCTGTCACCAGTCGTATTTGTCTACATAGTATTGTCATGAATGAGAAAAGATTTAAAATTTTGGAAAGAACGTTTCGAATTCTGAGTATACCATGCAGACATGCAACCTTCTTACAGTTGTCGCAACGAGGAAACTTTGGCTTTGCTTGCTATGCGGTACTCAGCGCATTCCAATCGGACTGTTCCATTTGTCCATACATGGTGGCCTACAACCTGACTGACCCACTGAATTTCCTCATTTTTGTACTTGCCCTAGATTATGAGCGTATATGGTCTGGTATGCAAATGAAGATGATGATAAGCGCACTTTCCTCTCTATAAAACCGCCATGACAGTTACAGAAAATGAATTTTGATCAGATCTTTCTTTTGGCACGATTACTCGACTCTACATTTGCCGGCTAAGTACGTACCTACAAGAAGAAGAATAAGCAGTATTCGATATTGTTATACAAGTGATTGTTGAAATAACCACGACACGCTGAGATGTACCACGGTTTACTGCTGGTGCAAGGTAAGCTTCAACAGTTGTGTTGTTAACAAACTTTGAATTCGTTACTAAATTCAGTCGAGTCCTAATTTTGTTACAAAATTCTAAATTAAATACCCTTTGATTATACAGAGAGGTAAGAGCGTTAATTTGAACACATTGAGTACAAAGAGTTCTTTAACCAATTTATGCGGAAATTATATACAAGTGTTAGTACCGTAGAATATAGTTTTAGACAAAGAAGTGACTGGTATCGTTTATTATTGAAAACCTCCACACCCCCCCCCCCCACCGTAGTAATAGGCTGATGGCAGCATTTAAACCTACCCTAGATTTAATTCTAAACTCAGAGAACTTAGTGCCTCAACCCTCTCAGTGTCTACCTGAGCACAGGCTGGTGGAAGACAAGCCCCAAACCCCAGTAGGCACGCACAGTATTCACCGGCTTCTCTTTCTAACGCAGGCACATTTTCTTTTCTTGTGAGGTACTAAATGAATCTTATTATAAATAAGGGAGATTTATTTTAGTCTCCAACAAGTTTAAAGCTAAACTATTGATTGTTGTTACACTTAGCAGAGTTCTTTCATAGTGTTTCATTGTTTCACACTTCGAAATAGACTGTTATTTGCGAAATGGATCTTAATCAACAAATTCTGCTACGGGAGTTCGATGAACACGATTCAGAATAATCTTCAGTGCACACCGTAAAGAATCTTCGGGCGAAATTCTTGATTAATGACAGCAGTAACCCTTCCTACTTGCAGGATTTGTCACGAACTAGTTCCACAAGAAATTCGCCAACACATTTTCTTCCACATTCCCAATGCGGAATTTAATTTGTTAAGTAGTTTCGGAAATCCAACAGACAGTCGTGTAAAGTGCGAGAAGACAAGCACACAGACAGACAGGCAATACGGCCCCACGATGCATTCACTGTGCGAAGTTAGCACGTTCTTTAGCAAGGCTGTGACATGGGTGTGATAATTTAACACAGCAAGATCTCTATGTGTAGAATAGAACGCCACGTAGTAGAAATACTTTAAAAAAATCGGATCTTTGAAGTGATACAATCCGACGACAAGTACTTTTGTTCAAATGTGTCGATGTTTTAGGTTAAGCAAGAAAGACTCTCGTACAAATAATGTGAGACATCAAAGTTACTGTAACAAAAAACAAAATAAAAGGCTGCATTTATGCAAGCCACGAAGGCATGTGGAGGGCGCGAATATAGAGCTCCACGCATGTTTACCCTACAAACAAGATAAAGGAAATTAGCTTAAAGCTCAGGCTTCTTTAATCCGGGAAAACAGACTCAGAAATTAATTGAATTGGAAGATTAGTGGCCGCAGATCATGTCTGTTTTGCACTAGATAAAATCTTTCACTGCCCGACAATTGTAAATATGCCGAAACACTTTGCAGCTTTGACACCAAAAATAGTGCCCAAGTACACACGTGTTACTGAGGGCCCTTTTCTTCATCTGTTTACTTAGTGAAAATGTTGACAATTTTAACCCGCTGAATAACTGTCAAATTGTCACGGAATTATAAACTTTGTATGTTACATAATACTACAAAATTCATGATCCGTATAAACTTGCAGAAACTGACACTGTATTCCTTCGGCCTCTAAACAGATTCGTCCTGCGCGGAATAATCAGTTCTTAGTTATGAAGCTCAAGAAAATTCGACAAATAAAATACAATAAAACAGGTAGTACGGGGTAAAACTGCACAGAAAGCTGCTTCTGCCTAAAACGACGACTTTTCTGCGGCTAG
>Ga0123354_10010890_pt1 | contig 14031 bp, 10 predicted proteins | sample TergutLab28metaG_2_FD_97872 | JGI IMG/M metagenome (GOLD analysis project Ga0123354, IMG submission 97872) | Labiotermes labralis P4 segment gut microbial communities from Petit-Saut dam, French Guiana - Lab288 P4 | ecosystem: Host-associated > Arthropoda: Insects > Digestive system > Gut ... | reverse complement strand
CGCCGCAGGGAGTGGCGCAAGGCATATCTCACCGTCATTGCCGGTTGATTCAACGCGGCGATGGTTATGGGTATTTAACAAGGATAGCAACTACCACAGGAGGAAAGCGGGAGATGCGCTATCCCTCCCCTGATTGAAATCAGGGGTTTCCCGCGCTTTTTGATGAACCTGATCCTCTGTTGCGGCAACATCGGCCTGCGGGAACGGTGGGTAGCCGCACTGCGCACACGTTTCACCATCTACCAAACCAGCACCTTGCAGGACCTGCGCATCCTGGTCGGTCAGCGAGTCTCCTTTGACCTGCTGTTCGTCCACCGCGCTTTGGTCGACCAGGAAACTGTCGCCTACATCCGGGAACGACAGCCGGCCTGCAGACTCTTTATCCTGTCAGACCGACCGGACGATACCGAGGGGTTAGGCTTTCTCCGCCAGGGGGTGGTTGGCTATGCCAACAGCTACATCAATCCGGAACGGCTGATGGAGGCGGCGCAGGTGGTCGCCTCGGGGTCGGTCTGGATCAACCAGCAGTTGATGCAGCGGTTGATCGCCGAAACCGCTCCCGCCGCGCCGCTAGAGGACAGCAAGAACGACCAGGGCCAACGCGATCGAGGTCTTGCCGATTTGTCCAACCGGGAATATCAAATTGCCGGCCTGGTGGCGGAAGGGTTGTCCAACCTGGAGATCGCCGAACAGTTGGGGATCACCGAGAGGACGGTCAAGGCCCATCTCAGCGCCGTTTACGCCAAGACCTCCATCCATGGCCGCCTGGGCCTGGCCCTGCTGTTCAACAAAAGAAAACCGGCCTGAACCAGTTTGCTCTGGTCCAGGCCGGCACGTTCTCCAGGCCCGATGGGCGGTTAGCCTGATTAATGGTGGTGGCCCACGGAGCCGATAAGGTGGTCGAGGGCATGATGATCGTGCATTTCATTGCCGCCTCCATCCGAACCGGTAAAGGCGTCGTGCCCCCCGTCTCCGTGATCGGATCCCGAACCCCCGTGGATCATATCATGGCCGCCATCTCGCATAGCATCACTCCTCTCGCTGCTGGCGTCCACATGGGCGTGTTCGGTCCCGGTAGCGTCATCAGCGCTGCCGATGGTCACGTGGAAGGGATCCGACCGGGCCATATCGCCGTCACCGTCGGTTGCCGTCACGGTATAGGACAACACCGGATCATGGCCGGTTTCAGTCTGGTCGACGGTGATGCTTTTGATCTGGTAGCTGGTGTCTTTATCTTCTGAACCGAAAACTATCTTATCAAAACCACCCGTGTAGTAGTCGTGCGGGTTGAAATCAACTTGTCCGCCCGCCACCCCGTCTATCGAGCCTTTATAGACTTCCACCCCATTCAGATAAAGAGTGTACTGCGCTGTTTCTTGGATGCTGCCGATAACAGGATCGGAAATCACCCCCAGCCCCGTCAGGGTGAAATGAACCGATTCCACGGTCTGAGCGTGACCATTGTCATCTTGGAATTGCATGGTCAGGGTATCATTGGGGTTGATGTACTGATCGTTCGCAGCGCCGTTGTTGACCCCGAGACCGTTGTCGTTCCACTGCAGATTGGCCTCGTGCCCATCGCTAGTCCCGGTAACATGCACCTGCAGGTCGTCAGCAAGATTGACATCAACTGAAGCATGGTTCTGATCACCTCCGGGCATATCGCTTGAGAATACCGTAGTTGCCTGGGTTGGCTGGAGTGGATCAAGGGTGTAGTCCCCCATGGTCACCGTGTACGACGGTTCACCCTGATCATTGAGGCTCACAGAGAAAACTGTATGTGTACCGCTATCATCGGTAAACACCGCATGGACTCCGCCGTTGCCGTCATCCTGATAGTACAAGCTATGGCCGCCGGAGGTCAGGGCATGACCATGATCATCGACAACTGTTTGGCCGATAAGGCTGTTGCCGTTGCTGTCGCCCAACTGGAGCGCAAGGTCGTGGGCCGGACCGTCAGCGCCGAAATTGACGTCAAGCTCACCCGTAACATGGCTGCCTGCCTCGTTGCCCAGAACAGTATCTGACACGTGCCCGGTGCTCGGACCGTCGTCTTCAATCTTGAATACTCCAGCCGCGCCAAGATCAATGCTCGCAGAAGCCGTGTCGCCATCGCCGTCCGTCACCGTCTGGGTCAGCAGCAAAACGCCATCGCCCAGCTGCAGCGTCACCGATTCGTCATAACTGTTAAAGCCGCCAATTGGATGCTGGATGCCTCCGTGCAGAAGGTCAAACTGCACCTCACCCGTCTCATGATTGATATCCAGCGTGAAGTAATTCACGTTGTTCGCACTGCCGGTGATCACTCCGGTGACAGGGTCTTGAGACAGCAGGATTTTATAACCGCCATCCGCGTACAGACCACTATCCACGCCATCACCGTTAAGGGTCAGGTTGAACGATCTGCCGGCAAGACCATCAGCGCCAGGCACGACCGTAAACTGAGCCTGCACGTCCTCGGCCGTCAGGACGGCCGAATGAACTCCAGCATTGGGGTCGACCAGGGTGGGAGGACCAGGACTTTCATCCACAACCGCAGCCCCAAGCGTAAGAGCAGTCTTGCCCTCAATGCTCGGACCGTCGTCAAGCACTTCGACCACCAGGTGACCATCGCCTGGCGCTACATTGCCGTTCGAGTCGATGACCTTGAAGGAGAAGTTATCGTCAACTATATCATTCAGACCTGTCTCACCTTTTTTATCATGATCCGTCGTGTTGCCGTTCAATTCATAGGTCCAGTTGCCGTCTTTGTCGATCGTCAGATCGCCATATTTCCCATCTATCACCAGCGGCTTGTCGGTCGACTCCGGACCAATGGTAATGGTTTTGCCATCGCCGAAATCAAGCGTGACAGTGCCATCGGAACCTAAATGCACCCCCAGATCCTCCAAGTTGCCTCCCTTGGTGGTGTCGCCCTGGCCTGCCTTCGATCCATCCGGCAAATACGCTTCATCGACGATCAAGACCTTCGCAAGACCGATAGAGGGCGGCTCATAGGGCGGCGGGATAGGCGGCTGATCAGTTCCCGGATTATCCTGCGGCCGACCGCCAGGAGGAGGATCCAAGAAATTGCGGCCGATGCCGGTGGTCTCGGCGCCAGAATCCGGCAACACTTCCATATGATCAGAATCGAACACGACAATATGCCGACCGCCCCCCCCGGCTCCCGCTACCCCGGCCACGCCGGGGCCTGCGGCAGGAGAGGGCAAATCGGTGGTGGGATCGATGGTCCCATCCAAGAGAGCGGCCTGAATATCCTGAACCGCGGCAACCGTATCCGTGCTTCCTGCCCGGCCGCCGCCGTAGACGTCATCGTCCAGCAGGACGTCAGACATCCGTCCCAAATCGAGATGGCCATGGTGGTCGGCAAGGGCGATGGAAATGCTGCCATCCGGCCCGGTGACAACGCGTTCGTGTGCATAGACAGGGCTGTTCGGGGTCAGCATCCGCTCAACGCCAGCGGGAGAAACGGCCTTGACCGTACCGTATACTATGAAAGCCTTGCCAATGGATTGGGTGTTTGCTGGAGCCATGTGCCCCTCCTTTGCAGATGAAAAAATATCTTCTGGTGTATTTTGACTTTACCGTATACCAGAAAAAAAGAACGCACCATTGTACCATGGTACTATTGTTCCTTTTTTTGAATGCCGTACCATACAGTCAACATCAAAAAAACTTTGACCGGGACGGAAAAGCCCCGGTCCCTTGAGGCGTACTTCCTCAGCGCCGCATGCCAGGAAAAAAGAATTCATCATCGTACCAAAGTACTATTGTCTCTTTTTTTGAATGCCGTATCATACAGTCAACATCAAAAAAACTTTGACCGGGACGAACAGGCCCCGGCCCTTTTTGCCAGACATCCGCTCAAAAGGAGGAGCGAACCATGAACAAGCGCACATGCTCAATCGCCCTGATTGCCGCCTCGACTTTGATCCTGGCCGCAGCCAATGCCCAGTCGGCATACATTCCGGACAATTATGTTGGTGATCAAACCTTGGCGGAAGGATATTTTGATTACCAGGGAAGCATTCCGGACATCTACGATCCCATGGGTCAAGGGTACGATGTTTCTGGCATGCACGTGACGGTGGTGAACAACACCCTGACCGTAACATTGGAGGGGCAGTATTTTGCCCTATGGAACACTTATTCATCTGATAATAAGGTATTCTCTCCGGGATCACTCTTCCTGAGCGCCGATGTAAACAGCAATGCCTGGCAATATGCCGTAACCTTAAATGGCCTCGTGAGCGGCGGGCTGCCTACGACAAGTGGCACGACGAGCCTGTACAGCACAGAAAATGGCACGATTTCTAATGGAATATTAAGGATAGGAGAAGCAGCTTGGTTTACCCCGACAGACGGACAGAATCCGCTGGATTCCAGCAGTTGGCTGCTTACAGCGGACTCGCTGACGATCACGATCGACCTGCCGGATGCTTTACTGAATGGAGATCTTCTCCTACACTGGACCATGTCCTGCTCCAACGACGTCATTGAAGGCGTGTACTCCCCTGGTTCCAACCCGGTGCCTGAACCGGCCACTGCCCTGCTGTTCGGCGCCGGCCTGCTCGGCTTGGCCGGTTGCGCCCGTCGCCGAATCAGATAAGCCCTTTCTCCCCAAACACCAACGGCCGTTTTCCTTCAAGGGAAGCGGCCGTTTTTTTATTGCCGCGGCTACCCGCCTCTGCCGGAACGCCCCCGCCTTAGCCGGAGGATGCGGTTTCGCTTCCTCCGGGATCATGGTATGGTGCCCACCATACCATTACGCCCGTTGCCCCGGCCGGAAGAATAAACTGCTCCGGCGCCATGCGGTCTGCACGACTGCCCGCAACAATGGACCTGGCCCGGTTCAAGGAGCCTGTCCGGTCCCCATTTGCCTTCCAGCATGAGGTTATCCCGTGAAAAGAACTTTTTATCTGCTGTCGCGACCCATTGTCTGGCTCTGGAAATTTCTCAGTTCCGGCCTGACGGTCCTCTCCAACCTTCTTTTTATTGGCTTGATTGTGCTGGTGTTCACCGCGATCCTGTACACGCCCCCGGTCCAGGTGCCCATGCACAGCGCCCTGCTTCTCGCGCCCGAAGGAGACATCGTCGAGCAACGGTCGCCCCTGAACCTCATCACCAGAATACTGAGCCGGCTGGCTGACAACCCTGTACGCGAGGAGACCTTTCTGCAAGACATTCTCGACGCCATCCATGCCGCCGGCGACGATCGACGGATCAAGCTGCTGGTCCTCAACACCAACCGCATGGGCAACGCAAGCCTCGACCAGATCCGGACGATCGGCGCTGCCATCGACGCCTTCAAGCGCACCGGCAAAAAAGTGATCGCCGTGGGCGACAACTTCAATCAGGCCCAATACTACCTGGCGTCCTGGGCTGACAAGACCTATCTCCACCCCATGGGCGCGGTCAACATTCGAGGATTTTCTGTCTTCCGGTTCTATGCGCGCGAGCTGATCGACAAGCTGGCAATCAACTTCCATGTCTTCCGGGTCGGCGCCTTCAAATCGGCGGTGGAACCGCTGATGCGCGACAGCATGTCGGTCGAGGAAAAGGAGGATACCGGCCTGTGGCTCGGCAAACTCTGGGATATCTACTGCGACGACATCGTCAAACACCGTGGGTTGGAACGGCAGGTGTTTCTTGACAACGTCAACCAAACAGTCGCCCAACTGGGCTCCGTGGGAGGGGACCGTGCCCGGTTGGCCATGGCCACCGGCCTGGTGGACGGACTGAAGACCCATCAGGAGATGGAGGAACTGCTCATCCAGGAAGTCGGCCCGGCGCCGGACGAGGACGGCTTCAACTCCATCACCTTTCAAAAATATCTCGACACCCTTACCCCTTCGTACACGGACAGCCAGGAGAAAAAGGAACTGATCGGGATCATCACCGCCTCCGGCAACATCCTGCCCGGCAAGGGGGCGGCCGGCCAGATCGGCGCCGATGACCTGGTCAAGCGCATCCGCCAGGCGCGCCAGGATGCGCGGGTCAAGGCCATTGTCCTGCGGATCGTCACCGGAGGCGGCAGCGCCTTTGCCTCAGAGTTGCTCCGCGAGGAACTGGCAGCGGCAAAAAAAGGTGGAAAAATCGTCGTGGTGTCGATGGGGGCCATGGCCGCCTCGGGTGGCTACTGGCTGGCGGCCGAAGCCGACGCGATCGTGGCCGAGCCGACCACCCTCACCGGTTCGATCGGCATTTTCGGCGCCATTCCCACCGTGGACAAAACCCTGGCTCAGGTCGGCCTGCATGGCGACGGCATCGGCACCACCGATATCGCCCTCTTTGGCAACCTGGCCCGGCCCATGAGCGAGGCAGAGGCGCAGGCCATACAAATGGATGTCGAACGCGGCTATCGTCAATTCATCGATATTGTGGCCAAAGGGAGGCGGATGTCCACCGCCGAGGTGGAAAAACTCGCCGAAGGACGGGTGTGGGACGGCGCCACCGCCCTTACGCTGGGCCTGGTCGACCGGCTCGGCGACCTGAAGGATGCGGTGGACGAGGCTGCCAAGCGGGCGAAAATCCCGGCGGAAAACGGGTACTATATCGACTTGACGCCGGACAACTTTCTGGAGCGCCTCAAACGGATCGAACGGCCAGTCGAGGCCCTGGCGGCCCGGCTCTGGCCCGCCGCCCTGGTTCCGGACTCGCTGCGCCGGCCGATCGCGGAGCAGCTGGACCTTTTCCTGCCCGGCGACAATGACCCGAAGGGCATCTATTCCCACTGCCTGCTGCCGCTCGCGACGCTCTCCTTCCGATAATGCGGCCGGCGTCAGCCCGGGCCTGGCGCTATCCCTTGAGCACGGCCAGGGGCTGGAGTTCGACCGCGACTTCGATGAGATCGAGCTGATTGGCGATCACCTCGCCAATATCCTTATAGGCGCCAGGCGCCTCCTCGAGATCGTTGCGATGACGGAGACTGTGGAGGACATTGCTCTGTTCGAGCTTGGCGATCTCTCCGCGCAGGTCGAGCACCCGCTGGGCCTGCTTGCGGCCGAGCGCCCGGCCGGCCCCATGCGAACAGGACATGAACGACTGCGGATTGCCCAGCCCCCGCACAATGTAGCTGCGGCTGCCCTGGCATCCCGGAATAATGCCGTGCTCGCCGACAAAGGCCCGGGTGGCCCCCTTGCGATGCACCCAGACTTCCTTGAAAAAATGGGTTTCGCCCGCCGCATGGTTGTGCGCCACGTCCAGGGGCGGATCAAACTGATCGCAGCCGGTCGCCTCGGCCACGATCTCCTGGAGCACGGCCATCATCTCCGCCCGGTTGGCCCGGGCAAAGGCGACGCAGTATTCCATCTCCCGCAGATACCGCCGCCCCGCCGACGATGCCAGCGGCAACAGCGCCAATTACCACTCTTTGGGCGCCGCGCCCCTGCCGGCCTTCTGGGCCAACTGGGCGGCCAGGGCATTGTAGTGGCCGGCGACTTTGTAGCCGAGATTGCGGCTGCCCGAATGGATCATCAGCCAGATCCGCCCATCGTTGCCCCGCTGCATTTCGATGAAGTGGTTGCCGCCGCCCAAGGTGCCGATCTGATGGCGGGCGTTGCCGAACTCGGCCATCACCACCGGCAGGTCCCGTTCCCCGGCGCCGGGTTCCGGCATGGCCTTAAGCGGACACGGTTTGCGATGATGCTTGAATCCTAAGGGGACGGCGGCGCGCAGGCCGGCGAGGATTCGCTTGAGTTGCGGGATGCTCGCCTCGGCCAGGCCGGTGCGGACCGCTTGCATGCCGCAGCCGATATCGACCCCGACCGCGTTGGGGATGACCGCGCCGGTGGCGGCCAGCACCCCGCCAATCGGCATGCCGTAGCCCACATGGGCATCGGCCATGATCGCCACATGGTGGAAGGCGCATTCCAGATTGGCCAAATGGCGCGCCTGGTTCATTGCTTCTTCCTCCAGGGTCTCCGTCCACAGCAGCAACGGGATTTTTTCAGTGTTGATCACCCGTTTCACAGTGTCCTCTTGCTCTCTGCGCTCACTGATATATAGTGCCCACATCGTTTGCGCCGGACCCGCGCTCCACAACCCGGCACTTCTTGAACGCCATCCGACACATTTTCCATGATCACTCAGGAATCCCTGACCCATCTCTGGCTGCACCTGGGCTGGCCGCTTCTGCGCCTGCTGGCGTACCTCGCCATCGGCCTGCTGGCGGCCCTGTTCATCGAATCGCTCAACTGGACCAGAAAACTGGCGGTCATCGCCCGGCCGCTGACCCGATTCGGCCATCTCTCGCCTTTAACCGGCGCATCCTTCTCAATTTGCTTCTTTTCAGGCATGGCCGCCAACACCATGCTGGCCGAAGGCTACGCCACCCGGCAGTTGAGCCGCAAGGAACTGATTCTGGCGAATTTGTTCAACAGCCTGCCCAGCAATTTCCTGCACCTGCCCACCACTTTTTTCATCGCCATGCCGATCATCAAAAGCGCGGCCTTCATCTACATCGGTCTGACCGTGGCCGCAGCCATCCTCCGGACCCTGCTCATCACCCTGCTGGGCCGGATGCTGCTGCCCGCCAACAACGGAGAAATCGCCGCCGCCGAACTGCCCCCGCCCCCGGAGCATCCGTTCCGCGCCGCCCTCCAGAACACCATGAAGCGATTCAAGCGGCGCATCCGCAAGATTATCGGCTACACCGTGCCGATCTACATCCTCTTCTACGCCCTCACCGAGGCCGGTTTCTTCGCCGCCGCCGAACGGTTCATGGGGCAGCATCTTTCCTGGCTGTCCTGGTTGTCGCCCCAGGCCCTGTCGATCCTCACCTTCCAGATGGCCGCCGAATTCACCGCCGGCCTTGCCGCCGCAGGTTCGCTGCTGGCCAGCGGCTCGATGCGCATGGAGGAAATCGTGCTGGTGCTGTTGATCGGCAACATTCTCTCTTCGCCGATTCGCGCCATCCGCCACCAATATCCCTACTATGCGGGCATCTTCAAACCGGTGCTGGCCGCGGAACTGATCCTGTTCAGCCAGGGGTTCCGGACCTTGAGCATAGCGCTGATCGCCTTTTTATATTATTTTTTCATGATGTAGCGGCCCGGCCGGCATAAGGGCCACCCAACCCGGCAATCCTTGAAGGAGGCAATATGGAAAAAAACATACTGATCGCGCTCGATGGTTCGGTCTACAGCGGCAACAGCCTGGAATATATCGTCAAACTCTTCGGTTCCGATTCCAGTCTCTCCCTGCACCTGTTGGGTGTGGTGCCCAGTGGCGGCGGAGGCAAGGATTGGATGTTCGATGTCGATCCCCTTCGCAGCCAATCCACCGAAACGGATCAACGGTCCAGCCGCGCCCGCAAGCTGCTGCGGGAGGCCGAGGACCGGCTGGTCCGGGACGGCATTCCCCGGGAGCGGATCGAAACCAAGGTGAGAATCGCCACCAGCGTCAGCAGCGCGATCCGCGACGAGGCCGAGCGCGGCCATTACGACAGCGTGGTCATCGGCCGGCGCGGTCTGGGGACCGTGGGCAACATGTTTTTTGGCAGCATCTCGGCCGAACTGATTGAAAAATGTCACAAGGTGCCCCTGTGGATCACGGACGGCCAGGTCAGCAACGAGCGGTTTTTGCTTGCTGTCCATCCCAGCCCGTCCTCGCTGCTGGCAGCCGACCACCTAGCCCATATGCTCAAGGGCCATCCCAACGTGGAAATCTGCCTCTACCACTCCAAGCCGGTCTTCGGAACCGTGCGGGCGGCAAAGCCCGAAGCGTTTCACGCCCAATGGGGCAAGGAGTGGTGCGACAAGCACCTCGACCGGGATAATTTTCTCTTTTCCGCCCACTCCCAGCTCCTGATCGAGGGAGGCGTTCCTCGAAGCCGGATCGGGCAGTTGCCCGCGCAGATGCACCTTGATGTGGGCAGCGATCTGCTGCGGCAGGCCAAGCAGCATAGTTGCGGAACCATCGTCATCGGTCGGCGGCGCCGCGATCTCGCCCAGGGACAACTCAAGGGCGTTTCCGACAAAACCTTGAAACAAGCGCAGAACATAGCCGTGTGGCTGGCAGGGTAACCCCCTTCTCCGGCCCGACAACGCCAACGCTTATTTCGCGGCTGGCGGTTCGGCTGCGCCAGGAGTCGCCATCGGGCTGACGATCACCGTGGCGGCCCGTTCGGGCGCCAGATACTGTTTTGCCAGTTCAGTCAATTGATCCGCCCTGATGGCCGCGAAACCCTCCAGAATGGTAAGCGGCCATTGCAGTTGCTGCGGGTGGCGGCTGGACAGGTCAAGCACCGATTCCAGCCAATAGCGGTTGTTCCGCTTGATGTCCTTGATCGAGGTCAGGGTGGGCGAAAGGGCCCGATGCAGCTCATCCTCGCTGATCCCTTTGTCGGCCAGGCCCGCAGCCACTGCCTTGATCGCCCGGGCAAGCGATTCGGCCTGGTCCGGAGCAACAATCAGGCTGCTCTTCATCAGGCCGAAGCCGATGCTGGCACGGCTGGGCTGGCTGGTCACCTGGGGTGAATAGGTCGCCCCCAATTCTTCCCTGATCTTGACCCGCAGCCGGTCATCGAACACCGAGGCCAGCAGATTGAGCCGCCGAGTGCGGTCGATATCCCAAAAATCGTCGGTTTGCCAGGCCACAATCAACAGTGCCCGGTCGATGGTGCTGGCCGCCCGCAGATGCCGCTGTTCACCGGCAGGGAAGACGATCGGCTGGGGCGGCCTCGCCTCCGGGGCCTGCCGCATCGAAGCGCCGAAATATTTCCGGACCAGCTGAATCACCTCGACCGGATCGACATCCCCCACCACATTGATTTCCAGAGGCTCTTGGGCGAAAACAGTCGTCAACCACCGGCTGATCTGGGCCAGATCGATCTTCTCCACCTCGCCCCAGTCCGGCAGCCCGTATTCCGGGCTGCCTCCGGCCAAAAACCGCTCTCCCTGGATTTGGGCGATGCCTTCCGCCGTCCCGGCCAGTTGATCGTACATCCGGCGCAAATTTTCCCGGCTGCGGCGAAAATCCTCGGGCCTGAAGGCTGGGTCGTGCAGGCGGTGCCGGAGCAGTTGCAGCAACATCTCGAATTCATTCCGCAAGCTGCTGCCTTTGAACGAAAAGCTCTCTGGCTCGACCGCAAAATCAAGGGTAAGGTTGGTCCCGGCCAAGGCTTCGTTCAACTGTTCGCGGGTTAATCGGCCGATGCCAGACTCGCGCATCAGGGCCTCGGCGGCCAAGGCCATGCCTGCTGCCGGCTCTGCCTGCCTGCCGTTGCCGAACCGTACCGAGAGCAACACCTGATTTGCCTGAAAATCCGTGGCCTTGATGTTGAGGAGCACGCCATTAGCCAACTTGACCGTCTCCACCCCGATCTCCTGGCGGCTCACCTGTTCGGGGCGTTCGCGCTCAGGAACGGATGGCAGGGCCAAATAGGGGAAAACAGCGCGCTGAGCCTCGACCCAGACCGGGATATCCCTGGTCTGGTTGGCCTGGTACAACTCGCGCACCTGCTCCTGCAGTTGGGCGACCGTCAGCTCTGGCGTTAGGACGCCGGCAAGATGAATCTGGCGTCGCGGGCCGTTCCACATCTGGCGTACGCCATCGTTGACCTCGGCCAGACTCAGCGTGTCGAGCGCCGGTCCATAGAATGCCATTTCCTGCGCCGGACTTAAACTCACCTCGCCGTCACCCAGTTTGCGGATGATTTCGTCGGCAAGTTCGCGGCTGTCACGGGAGGCGGCGGTCTGCACCGCCTTGTCCAGCATGGCCTTGACCTCCCGCTTGCCCCGCGACAACTCATCCTCGGTGAACCCATCCTTCTGGGCTTGGGCAAGGGTCGTCTGCAACAGGGTCAGCGCCTCCCGCCAGGTCCCGGCCTTGGTCCGGGCGCTCAAGGAGGCGTAATTGTATTGCCGGAGGAAAAGGCCGGCGTGGGTCCGGGGTTGCGCCAAGGGGCTGTTGGGCTGCTGCTCGAGTTGCGAAAGCCGATACCCCAGCAGAATTGAAGCCAGGTATTGCCGCATTTGCTCGAGTTGCCAGGCCTGGGAATCCGTACGCGGCTGGATGTTGCCCACCGCGGTCAGGCTCACGCTGGTGGCGCCAAGCTCCGGCTCGGGCAGGACGAGGATGTCGATGCCCGAGGTTTTGACCTTGCCCATCTCCGGACAATGGACCGTGGCCTCCGCCGCCTTCAGACCGGCAAAGGCGGCCTCCAGCAGCTTGATGGTTTCCGGCGGCTGCATATCGCCGACCACCACCAGGGTCATGTTGTCAGGTCGATACCAACTGTCATAGAAAGCGCGGAGCTGGCGGCTGTCCGCCGCATTGAGCACCTCTTCCACGCCGATGGGGTCACGCCTGGCCACGAGCGTGCCGTCAAAGTCGAACTCCATCTGTTTTTTCGCAACCCGGGCGACAGCGGAATCGCGGCTGCGTTTTTCCGACAGAATGACGCCCCGTTCCCGGTTGACCTCTTTTTCCAGCAACAAGGCGCCCCTGGCATAGTCGGCCAGCACCTTGAAACCTTCCGCCATCACCGCGTCGCCAGCCGAGGGCAGCAGGAGGTTGTACACCGTCTCGTCAAAACCGGTGCGGGCATTGGTGTCGCCGCCAAACCCCATGCCCAGCGATTGGAAATACTCGACCAAGGTGCCGGGAGGATAATGGGTGGTGCCGTTGAAGAGCATGTGTTCCAGGAAATGGGCCAACCCCCTTTGCTCTTCGGTCTCATTGAGCGAGCCGGCCCGGACCACGAGGTAAAGGGCCACCCGGTTCTTAGGTTCTTGGTTGGGCATGAGCACATATTGAAGGCCGTTGGCGAGCCGGCCGAACACCAGCGACGGATCTGGCTGCAAATCGCTGCCGTCCTGGGGCCAGCCGGCTATCAGGCAGGTTGGCTGCGCTGTCTGCGCCGCGGTCTCGGCGGCCTTGGCCCTGTCCAGCGGCAAGACGGTCAGGAGTGCCGCCAACAGGGCAACCACAAATCGTGACGAAAACAAAATCAAGGATTGCTGCATTGTCGAACCTCAGGCTTTGGTGTACACAGGGAGAGAATTGTTAAACTATAATATGCGACCTGAGGGGAAACAAATGATTATTGCCGGCAAACGGGCCTTGGTGCTGGGAGCGACGCGCGGCATCGGCCGGGCCGTCGCCCGAACCTTGGCCGACCAGGGGATGCGGCTGATTATGCCCTGGTTCGACTGGCCCGAATCGGTGGCGGAACTGCAGGGGGAATTCGGCGGCGGCCGGGACGGGCACCTGCTGGTGCGGACCGATCTGCGGCAGGCCAACGAGGTGGCGGAGCTGATGGCCGCCATCGACGAACAATTCGGCGGGCTGGAGATTGTGGTCAACAACATCGAACGCGGCGGCATGCCGATTGTGCATGGCGGCTACAACCGGGACGTCAACCGCGACCTATGGCAACTGGAAATGGAGACCACCTTACGCGCCAAATGGCTGGTCTTCGATCAGGCCCTCCCCCTGTTGCGCCGCAGTGAAGCGGCAGCGGTCATCAATATTTCCTCGATCGCCGGCATCGTCGGCCGGTCCGGCCCGGCGGGGCTCCTGTTCAACGACGGTTACGCCGCCGCCAACCGGGGGATACGTTCCCTGACCGAAACCTGGGCCAGAATCGGCGCGCCGAACATCCGGGTCAACGAGCTCATGTTGGGACTGATCGATACCCGGCACGGACCGGGCACCTGGGGCTGGGATCTGCTCTCCGGAAAACAGCGGCGCGATCTGCTCCGCCATACCCTGCTGCGGAGAACGGGCAGGCCCGAAGAAGTGGCGCAGGCCGTACTGTTTCTGATCCGGGATGCAGATTTCCTAACCGGTTCGGTGGTGCGCCTCGATGGCGGCTATGTAGTGGGTGGGGAAGCGCCCCCGGTCATGCCCGAGGGGTCTTTGTGAACTTCAACGGAGTGGCCGTCAACCTTGCGGCACCCAGTCGGGAAGGTGATGCATTATGTATTCGGTCACCTTTTCCTTGGCGGCCGGATCGTTCTGCTGGATTCCGGCATCGCGCATCACCTCGTCAAAATCATACCAACACAGCTCCTTGTCCTCACGGCT
>Ga0123354_10010889_pt1 | contig 14031 bp, 9 predicted proteins | sample TergutLab28metaG_2_FD_97872 | JGI IMG/M metagenome (GOLD analysis project Ga0123354, IMG submission 97872) | Labiotermes labralis P4 segment gut microbial communities from Petit-Saut dam, French Guiana - Lab288 P4 | ecosystem: Host-associated > Arthropoda: Insects > Digestive system > Gut ... | reverse complement strand
GTTGTTGGGTGTGTGTTTGGGGGGGGGGGGGTGAGGGGGCGTTAAAAGCCCAACTTTGACCTGGGCGGCCTCATTTTACTTTTCTAATTAGGCAATTACGCACAAACACACACACACACACACACACACGCGCGCGCGCGCGCGCGCGTTATGACTCCTCCCTGAATGAGTGATAAACCCGTCGCAGAGGAAAGAAATGCAAGAGGAGAAAATCCATGTCCTCAGCGGAATTCGAACCCACGATCCTGGCAATCGAGGTGCCACAGACCTACGCTTTATACCGCGCGGCCACCTGGATCCGTGCTTGGGTCTCCGTCTGGTAGTGTTTGTGGAAGAGCACAAACTTTGAAGACTCTCGTTATGCAGCTATACGTGCGTCTAGCCCGCAGTTACGTGCTCCATTTCAGACCTCAGCTTGTGCTCTGAATCGCACTCTGTTTGTGTTCTGTCAGTGTGAGCGCCCACTCTTTGTAACGAAACAAAAGGAAATTAAAATTGGAGTTATTTAATGCAATATTGGAGATTCTTTTGCACTTACAATTCGTCAGATAACTATACTCTTTGTTCCCTATACTTTTATACAGCAAACAAAATATACAGAAAGCGGAAGATTAAATTCTCAGTCTACAGCCGAGGAATGCATGGAGCTCTACCTCCATTACCGCGTTTGTATGTTGTTGTTGTTTGGTATGTTGTTTAGTTTACAAGGAACAACTTTAGCCATTTCTTCCCGTTAAATTCACTTGCGCGTGTCAGGATGAACACAAAAGTTCAGTGACTCTGATCAGAGTAAGGCACAATTCGCTATATACGATGCCTTTGGGAAGATAGGTGGGTTATGAATTGGAACGCGTTTGGTGAGATGCGGCTGTGTTCCAGTCGAATAATATCCTGGAATTTGCCTGGATATACTGAGAGAAACCACAAAAAACATCAGTCAGAACGGACCGTGTCCCGGGCAAAATTCAAACAGGCTCTTTTCAGAAATATGTTCAAAACTTTACCGCTACACCACCCTGCTCATTAACATGTTTTTTAAGGAGCGGGAAGTTCACCTTGAAAGAACTTACCGTAATGATGCTCAGATGATAACGACAGGCTGCAGCGGAACAGACCCTGTTTGCTTATACACACATATTTGAGCGAGACTTGAGTACCTCGTAGCTGTGTTGCTGCTGCAGACTGGAGCCTTGCAGCACCTCACGCTATGACGTTGGGCGAATGGCTTCTTTTTTCCTTCAACTCCAGTGTCAAACAGTAACCTGGAGATGAAGAAGCCAGATCCTTCGAAACGTCGGGACTACTAGCGTCGTATCTCAGATGATTCGAGTCTTCACATGCACGACTGTTCAGCGTGATACTGGCGCCGTGCACTGACTGATATATTGTCGGACAACGTGGGAACGTTCGGTCACCTTCTTCAAGGCAGAAGGTGGAGGCAGCAGTCCACAAAGCGTCTATAAATTTCTACCAGAGTTTTATGATCAAAGACAAAGAAGGTCTTAACATCTTGCCTCAAAGAAGAGGGGAGGTATAATTCTGGGTGATGTAAACTTCATCCACCACCGACTGGCCAACGTACTTTTCCGTAACCCCCGCTGTGTTCTGTTGAAAAAAAATATACTAGCGTCGATACATCTGTCGGAATCTCCTCTGTTCTGCAGCCGCCACCAAGCAAGTTTCATACTCAATCCTTCCGTCCTCCTATGTCCTTCAGAACAATAATAATAATCGTTACCTTAAATTTTATTCGTTGAACGGTAACCTCTATTCGCCTCGGGTGATCGGACGAATGGGGATTTACTTCCCCCTGATTTCCGTGCTTATAGCCCTGTAAGATTGTGTCAAAATAAACTCAGATTAAGAATGTTTCAGGAGGATCCGCGCAGTTATGCCATCCATTCATTGACCTCAAGTAACCTGACCTTTCTCCCACGCTTGTGGTGAGAATAATATTTTCGGTACGGTCATCAGGAGAAGGTAAAGCCATACACGCATAGCAGTAAATTACAGGATAAAAATGTCTTCTTTCATCTTGAGCGCCACTGGAACTTGCCTCTGTATTTTATCAGAATGTACAGAAGGATCATGACTATCGTATACCTCACAACAGTAATTCCTTCTCTTAAATGGGGAGGTGATGATGATGATGATGATGATGATGATGATGATGATCATCATCATCATCATCATCATCTTAACCATCATCTTCAAGGCTGTGGCCTCCCGGTCAGCCCCGTCGCCCCACTCCGAAGGCTGACGTTTCCAAACACGTTACGACGACCAACTTTTTTGTCTCCTTTACGTGTGACATCACTTACTGGGTATACGAAGCGGTACAATTCTTTCTGTGTATCACATGCTTGTATTTCTGTTATTATTAATTTTATCATTTCAATTAATCACGTTGAATCTGGTACGTCTGTTGGACATGTCAGCCGTAAAATTTTAGTTCACTAGACACGTTCTGGGGCCTGGTTCTGTATGCATTATTAGGTAAAATTGGAAAAAAATTCACAGTTTGGCTCATTGCATGTTTTTAGTGAGAACGAAATCAGGAAACGTTGCTGATATGACCAGGAATAGAAACGGACCATGAATAATGTGCCCATTGTGTAGTAATTTAATAGCACGCCATCCAAGCAAAACTTCAGACCAAATATGTTTAAATTATGACATTTTATTCCACACGGCTTTTCTATTGCCAGTGCAAACAACAACCATAAAGGTGCAACATTTACATAAAACAGCAATTTTATTATCTAAACCGCGATGTTGGCCGGACGTGTAGAATTTTTAAGATTTAATCTTCGTCATCTTGTGGATATCTACGAAATTCTAAGCAAATGACCTTTCGGAGACAGACTGTGTCTGCGACCTCAGGGAATAAAACGAGGAGCGAAGAAGTCTATTTGGTGGAGTTAATTACATCGGGCTTATCGTAATCGAGCCAGTCTTCAAAACGTCTAGTCCTAAATACGTTCTGTTATAATCAACGAAGAGAGTCCTGTTACACTGCCGTACTAAAAGGGCACGTTCTTTAATGTTCCAGCTGGTGGTACAGTACATTCACGTATAATTACAATTTGGCTTTAAATGATTAAAATATACGGACATGTGCGTGGATCCACTTCGATTTGTTGAAGCTATAGAACGAAGTCATTTTTGGGAGTTAAAAGTCACTTAAAAGAATAATGGAACCTTAATTTTCGTTACCGCATTTACAAAAGCCGTCTACTTGTTCCTACTTAGAATCGGATGAAACCAGTCCACACCCTATTTCTGAAAGATCCACTTTATTATTATCCTCTGCTGTGCAACAAGGTTTCTTCAACGGTGTATTTCCCACAGGCCTATTTTTGAGGTTTCCATTCCGTTGAATCTCTTTTATTGTGCTCTTCTGGGTTCTGGCGCTTTTGTTGTGTTCTTCTGGGCTATAACAACATTTATTGTGTTCTTCTGGGTTACATCGCCCTTTATTGTGTTCTTCTGGCTTATGGTGCTTTTCAATGCGTTTTTATGGGTTTTGGTGCCTTAAGTGCCGGGTTATGGCCTCTTTTATTGTTCCTCTGGGTTACGATTAATTTTATTGGGTTCTCTGTGTTATGACGACTTTTATGGTGTTCTTCTGGGTCATGAAACCATTACTTTATGTATGTGGTTACTAAGCTTCGAAAGAACCCCCCTGCACCCGCCTTCACTTACATGTAATTATTGGACTACAGAAAACAAATATTCTGTCTACTAATTAACGGTCTTTTTATTTAATTAGTGGAACTATGTAAGTCTTTCCAATGGGCTGTTTAACAATTTTCTTTTTCCAATGAGCTGGGGGCTGGCCTGCTGTTTCAACCCCCAACCTGGAGGACCAGGTGATTTTTGATCAAGGGTTTCTGCCTCTAGCCCTTGATACGCCAATATCAAACTACAAGGCAGAAGTACTTATTTTTTGTCCATCCCGGGTATTTTATTTTCCCGGTACCCGCCATATCTAGTGAGCATTCCCATATCCGCCACCAGGGATGGCGCCCGATGGAAGACTAGCATTTGTTAAATGGGCGCAGGAAGACGTGGAAACATTGTACAACCTGCTAATAAAATAATCTATGTAAGTATGCGGACACCCTCTTGCAAGGAGAATGCTTAAATGCTGTACTGAGGGCGTGGAAAGAAACCCCACTGGTGCCTTCAACATCTTGTCAAGACCATTCACCAGACGTCTAGCATTTCTACTCGCAAGACCGCTGGTAGTAATAACCATGTCATAACCTTCACTTGCGACAAGCGCATTGAACTTGTTGACATAGGCCACATAACGTTAGAGCAATAGGACACTGAGTAACAAGGAACGTCTTCCAGCATCCATTCCTTCGGACTTCCTTTCGCGGTCTCTGTGCACATAATAGGTGATGGCAATCTGCTGCCCTTCGCTGTGTTTTGGATGCCAGTAAGTCTGGGTAGTTGGTACAGCATCCAGAGTAGGACACTGCAAATGGGACTAAAGTAACGGCAGTTCTTGTGCAGTTCGTTGTCTGCTACGTAGCCTTGCACAAACATCGTCAAGCGGAGACGCTTAGTTTACGTTGTGACCTCTGACCGGAATGCATCGTGCTTTGTGTGGGATCACAAGTCTGCTTTAGCCATGCACTACAGCGCGTTCGCTGCACCACAAGGAGGACTCAGTACTGCTGCAGGTCACAATTAATTACTGCCTTCTTTCCTCGGGTCCGTTTTTGTTGTAGCTGTACTTCCTTCACATGAGATTTTAGATTATTGTAACTGGCATAGGGCTTTCAACTAACTGAACCTTGAACTGACCAGCGTATTCCAATATCCCGCTATGCTCTACAGAGCCCAAGGGCCCCGCAAAGAGTTTTCAGGAACGCACGGAAATCTCTTCTTATAACTAGCTTTGGTTTTACAGAATTTTTGTACCAGTAATAGTGACTCGTTAGGGGAATAAAAACGATTTCCAGTGTGAAATGTTGCCTTTATTAGTTTAACTGTTTGACGCTTGTGAGACCGTGCATCTTTAGAACAACGATGTAAGCAACCAACAAGATGCAACAATTTTCGTTTATTGATCTTTTTATTGATCTATTTGAATCTGCTGTAAGTGTTTCGGGCGACAAATTCGCTCATCTTCAGGAGCACTTTTGACTGTATATGCAGCTTTGGTACAATGCACTGTAATGGCGAATTAAAATGAAAAGTATTTTAACATACAAGCTAGTCATAATTAGATATGAATAAAATAATTAATTGGATTTAGTAATTATTGTACCAAAGCTGCATGTACGGTCAAAAGTGTTTCTGAAGATGGGCGAATTTGTGCCCGAAACACGTAGAGCAGATTCAAATACAACAATAAAAAGATCAATAAACGAAAATTGTTGCATCTTTTTGGTTCCTTACATCGTTAGTTGAACTGTGTTATACTAACCTGTAGAGTGGTCGGCCCAGGAAGGGCCGTACTGTTCTTTTGGGACCGAGTACATTTGCATGTGAGATCGTCGCTCTTCTGAGATTTTACGCAGCACAGATTTGTGGTTACCGACGTTTCGGGACTACCTATCGGTCCCATCTTCAAAGGAGAAGAATGCCTGGAACACTAAGGCATGCGACTCTATATTGAATTGTGTGGGCAGTGACAGTTTGTCACAGAAAGTGTTGCTAGCCAATAGGGTTAGCGCAGCTTAATGGGGCGAAGGGTGGGAGGAAGTCGAGTTGCCTAAAAGGGGGATGCTTTCAGATGGAGTGGTTTCGAATCACGCAGCCACCCCCAGTACAGGAAGGGGACATAAACGGAAAAGAAGAACAAGAAAGAGAGGGAAATAAAAAATATAAGAGAGAGAGAGGAACGTCGGTAACTACTAGTCTATGTTGCGTAACATCCCAGAAGAGCGAAGATCTAATTTACACGGCCGAGGAAGCACGATCACACACATTTACACATACGCGTGCACCAAGAGACACTATTACATGTTATAAATGAAAGAAGGACTTAGTAATGTATGTATGTACGTATAGTATGTATGTATGCATGTATATGTTTATGTATCTGTACTACGTCATGTAGTGCACCACTGCAATCTCATTGGGCACCTCTGTTTACCACCTAACGTAGCAGTAAGGAAATGAATTTTGCCACTTCCGTGTTTAGTGTGATTTTTGCAATAAACACCGATCAGTTCCCTCAAGGCCTTACCGATTGGTTTGCGTGGGCTCGGGCTGTGTTCGCTGTGCGATTGGAAATGAATTTAAACATAATTGTAAAGAATCCTAATCTTTAAAGGGTTATGCGATTTATTGGTCTGTGGAATTTTTGTACTTTCATTACATAAAGAGCTGACTACAGCAAAAAAAGTGTTGAAAATAACTGGCTTAAATTCTGTTTTGTAAAGTAAAGCATGTCATATTTATAATTTTATAAATAACGGGATGGAAGGGGCGTGTGACATGAATAGAATTTAATAGGAATACTTGCAGAATTTTAGTGTGAAACCTCCAGGAAAGAGATCACTTGGAAAACCTAGATACAGACAGGATGATAATATTACGATGTAGGAAATATGCGTTTGACGTAATATTGATGCGCACTCGAATTTCTGCATCCTGGAATCATCTCAGTTTCCCATACCATTTAAACAACTGTGGTCACATTTCTTTTTTTTTCCCTTCTCCTCCTCCTCCTCCTCCTCCTCCTCCTTCTTGTTCTTGTTCTTGTTCTTCTTATGGTATGTTATTATATATTTTTAAAACAACGCATGACTTACGGTTGTTTGTTGATTTTGTCCGCATAAAATTGATCGGCCACACACAACCTCAATATTTCACTTTTCTAAAAATGTTGTAATTGCTGACTTACTTACTCTTCGTAGGTACATCCATAATCTAAGTACAACATTTTATTTTCTTTTGTTTAAGTAATACAAATTAAACAATATGATTGCACGTTTGCATTCTCTTTAATTGTACCTAGTCTGATTTTCGTAAAGCAAAGAATCGAATCCTTCATTGGACCGTGACGTAATAACCCGACTACAGCGTCTTTGGTTTATTACGTTGCGCCACAACAAATCTGTGCAAATATTTATTTATTTATTTATTCAACCTTTCTTGTTCTGTTCTATGGTCTGTAGTGACATCGCGTTCGGAAAAAGGGTATTTGACCCACAATGTATATTTCCTCTACGGATTTTATCTGAAGGTTTTCTCAGCCCCAGAAAAATTCAGCGATGCGTATGTGATTGTGGACTGAAGCGACCAGTGTCTGGCTGTTGTGAAAACGGCAATGAACCGTTCTATTCCATAAAATGCGGGAAATGTCTGGATTAGCTTCTCTGAAAGGACTGAACGCTATGGAGTTAGTTATAAGTAATTTACACGTCAAATAATGGTTTTCTGTCAATGAAGCTGCGGTGGCAGTTGGATATCACCTTTCCACAGAAGGCTTTTCTCCATCTTCGGGTATGAACATGGATTTGCTTGGAAACATTGTAGTCAATATGACACTACTGATTCTGAGAATCAGACGAAAATCCTAAATGCATTCCATGTGCAAGATCCAATATTGAATTCACGCTGCGCGGAAGCTAGTAAATAACTAAGTCTCCGTAAATCTACTTATTGATTCCTCTCAGACTAGAGGATATGTTATCTCTGTCCACGTAAGGCGACTGTGGCACGGGTGTCGCACGGAACACAACGAAGATTGATTGGTTTCTTCAGCGAAACATCGGTGAACGTGGTTTGATAATTGTATATCATTATAAGTACAGCTGAAGAGTAGAAAATAAATGTCCTCCCTTTGGGAAGTAAGTATAGATACATATGTAACTATCATGTTTATTTCTTTGGAGCTTTCGAAGGCAGTATTTCCTTGTAACAAAGGAGGGAGAAGGCTACGTGACAAGAAATTATGGGGAAGGACACGTGATGAATTAGTATTTAAAGATTATATTGTACTTGTTCTTGGTGTTCGGAAATGATTGACTAGGCGTAGCTTCTTATGTCTGACCTATTAAGACCTATTAGGTATGTCGGAACAAGTCTTGAGTCACAGTTCAGTAAACATGCAGACGATAAGAGGATATTTGCGTGCCAGTGTTAGCCTTACTCCTTAGATAGATTTAGCGCAGGGGAATAAATAATCATTATTGCTAGTAATAAATGTTAATCATGCACTCGGCAGTACACTACAGCTAAGAGATATAACAGGTTCTTTCAAAGAAGATCTGTATGAAGCAGTAACAAGACTAATTGTGATCTACGGTGACAAATGGACCCTAACAAATAAACTGGAAAGGGTCTTAATGACGTTGGAAAGGAAAATCTTGAGAAAAATATATTGGGGCCAGTATGTGAAAGAGGTACATGGAGAATAAAGATGCAAAAAGAAATACGTAAAATATTTAAATCTCCAGATATTTTAATTTAAAAAATGCGTAGATTGGAATGGCGTGGACGTGTTTTAAGAAAGGATAGTGAAAGGACGGCAAAGAAGCTACTGGAAGGCACACCAAGAGGAGGAAGAAAGAAAGGAAGACCTTGATTGACGAGGAGGGATGAGGTCGAATTTGACTTGAGGGATATGGCTGTTAAAAGATGGAGGAAAAGAGCTTTGGTCAGAACAGAGTGGCATCTGTCGTGAGGAAAGCCAGGGCCAAAACTATAGGGCTGTAGTGCTCAAGAAGAAGAAGAAGACAAAAAAAAGAAGAAGAAAAAGCAAAAAGAAGAAATAAACTGTCTGATATGTACAGGGAGAGTTATATTGTTATTAGTCCGCTAAGAAACCTAATAATTCCAATTAAATGTCAGAATATCTTCAATACCAGAGCAACTGCCAGGTTTCTAAAGAAGACTGTCCCATGTAGTTTTGTATTCAGTACAAATTACGCACTAGTGTAATCAATGACGTCGTCTTTAGGGACTGTCAGTAAAGGCGCGGAACGTTAAAACATGTAGAACAAATAAACATCTTTAGATAGGTGACACTTCAGTAAGGAAGGTGGTACGTCTTTGCGTTTTGACTGTAAATCAGTTTGACTCCCCATGTGACGAGACAAGAAAATATGCAAACATTCAGTGTCAGTATGTGCTAAACAGAGGAGCAATTATGGTAAGTGCGAGACAAACACTTGTAGCTGCAGATTAATACGAGTGTATTGACCCCAAAGGGAAGTACCTGAATGCCAAATATTACACCTCAAGTCGCTGGCAGGATGCGAATAAGTGCGAAACCCAGTACTCAGAGAGTAAATCGTGGTACAACCAGAGAAAATAAACGAAACTTAAATGATACAATTTAATTACACACACCAACACATGCACATATATATTATTTAAGAAGTCTAACATTTACATTAAAACATTTAAAACGCTCCTACATGTTTCGATCACACGATCATCCTCAGGGAGCATATATTGTTCCTTGCTAAAGTTATAATTTAAAACATTCAGTGAATTACTCTTTTATGTTAACTTTGGTGCTGCGGCAGCATGTCGTGTTTTTGTGTGTGAGTCGTACGGTGTTTAGAACAGCGTACGGTGTTTAGAACAGCGTACGACATGCATGTTAGATAGATAGATTTGCTTTGGGTTCGAGCCCTTAAGGTCCCGATGCACCTAGGCCTTATAGACTGGTCCTTTGTGTCCCATAATCTGACATCAACTCAGGAGGGACCTGTCCCTTTACCAAAGTTCCAGATGGCACTCAGACTTAAAATCTTAACATCCTCTGGGTCCAAGAAAGGAACCCAGATATACTATCCTTTTCTCTCAAAAGTCCCGACAAACGAATCCCCTCCAGGTTCTTCAACAGTGCCCCAATGGAGAGAGACACCCGCTTACAGGACATTTTTACATATCTATTGATATATTTCTTTAACATATCTTTCGGCGTCCCCAGTAAAGGAACCCCCCCTCCAGACCCCCCTCATGGATTCCACTCTGAGAGTGATGCCCCGTTCCTAGAGTCCTTCTTCATTCATGTAGATTCTCCCTTTTATAACATGCCTGACCTCAAATTTATTCACATTGCTAACCACATAGAACACTCTAGGAAACACCTGTATTACTTCACAGGCAAAAAGAAAACAAAAAACACGATGCCCTTCAGCACAAGCATTTCTAACTGTAGTATTTCGGTTACTGCCCACAAACAAGGGACGATCGCCGTCCCTCAGCACAAACCACTGCCAAGGTCATCTGCAAACAGCAGAGTCAGTAACTTTATAAATTTGAGGATCCCTTCCTCTTGGGAAGTAGTTGGAATTTAAACCCCAGCATCGCTTAAGTTTTAGCGAGGCCCTGCTGGCTCAGCATTAACGTGGAAAAGTAGGAAAATGGCAAATAAAGACTTTGGAAGAAAATGGCCGTAGAAATGAATGAAAAACAACGCAATAGTCGACGTAAGGGCAGGGATTTGAGCCGGAAAATCTCCGTATACAAATCAGAAACGTTACCACTTAAGGCTAGCAGCACGGTAACGCCGTGTAGCTTTGCAGATACGTAGCAACATTTCTCGAAAACTCTGTCCTATATCCGGAGCCCTAGGTAAAATACATACAAGTTTCACGTTGTTTCTTCAAATTTAAACTGTACGCCAGAATCTCGTGTAAAAAATATTTAAGTTTCGTTCCTAAATTACAGAAGGAACCCACACTTCAGTAAGACCCGTGTCTTCGGGGATGTTAAGAAAGGTCGACAAACAGTTGCCGACATTTCGAAGTATACAGTGTCTTTATACTCAGGATCAAGTAATTCAAAGAAATTTTTCGAAACCTCGCCAGACCTAATATCCCTGAAAACTGAATCTTCAGCAACACAGCAATAAGGACCCCAAATCTCACACTTACAATCGCCATTTTCGGGTTCGATTCCTGAGAGTGTCTTTGGAATTTTTCATGAACAAAATCCTTCCGGCCGCACTATGTGCTTGGGGTCGACTCAGCTTCTAATAGAAATGAGTACCAGGAATATTTTCCGGAGGGGGGGGGGGTAAAGGCGGCCAGTGTTTAGAGCTGACAACCTTACCACCTTCATGTGCCGAGTGTCTTGAAATCTCGGAGCCTCAACCTCCTGGAACCCCCAGGGCCTGGTGTGAAAATCTTTACAAAACCGTTAGTGAAGTGTGTGGACACAGTGCAGAAATAGCTAGTGTTAAAGCATCTGGTACATACAGTAACCACTGTGCTTGAAAGAATTAAAATTGACTGACAGTTATATACACAGGCTGTACCGATGAAGATCTGTGTACTCGAGTCTGCAGGCTGGAGTTATTTATCAAGTGATGCTGACCTCGCAGTGCGCTAAAGACGTTGCAATTGTTCCCACACCTAACCCGCGCAGTACTCGCTCCTTGGCCTTGCACCATGAGCAACTGTCAGGTTCTCTCGAAGTTAACAAAGTTCATTAACAGCCTCGAGCCAACCACATAACATTCTACAGTACGGCTTACAACAGTGAAACGACACTTCCTTCAGTTCATGTGAGATCTCCAACTCAGGAACACCATAAATTACAAGGCATGACCTTTCAGGGAAACATTTTTCACGAATATTAAGCTGCTGTCAACAGGACTGTGACGCATTGTATGTTGGTAGGTTGGTACAAATGTCCCGGAGGAATCCGTCTACCGAATTCCATTGCCCCACGTCCCAGAAGTCAGCTGTCTCCTGTCGTTGCTGCGAGAACGTAAACTTCGTTACTAATATTAGTTCAACGGAACAATATCGTAAATAACTAACGCCATTTCTTGAGAAGATACTAGTTCCTTAGCTGGCTAATAAAATCCCAAATTTCATGGAGCCCAAAAGTTCCTTACCACTTTCACATGAACCCGTCACTGGTATGTATCCTGACGCAGACGACACCACTCTACACCCTCCCATAAAGTTTCTTTAGCACCTTATTTTCCCACCATCCAGGACTAGATCTTTCAAGTTGTCTCATTGTTTCAGGTTTTCTCCACAGATCTGTGTAGGCATTTCTTTTCTTTCCTATGCCAGCTACCTGTCCTGCTCAAATCATCCTCCTGCTGGTACTACATTTAAATGGCGCAAAAAATAGAGAAAGGGAGGAATTAAAATCATAGCAACTGAGAGTTGTCAGTATTTGTCAGACCAACGGAGCGAGTCTTCAGGTTTTCGAAACATGTTTGGAATTGTAACTGAATATTTTCACTTATTGGTACGAAGTAACTCTTTGTGTTGCCGAAGTATACTTTAACAAACAACAAAAGCTACCACTTCGTCGGGGCCACTTCGCTGGTCTAGTGGCTACCGTAATATCTAGGGTCAGATGTCCATCGACACCACTGAAATTGAAATAAAATACTAATAATGAAATTTTATGTATAATAATCAATCACCACAAACAGAACAAGCCCGCTTATACCTGCGGCTAAAGCAGATATGAAACGGTATCTCAGGTGCATGGGCACCAAAGTTAAGAAGAAAAGAGCTGCCTGCGTCTTGAATATAGTACCAGTAAGTTCTTCCGAAAACCTGATGTTCACCTGCAAGACTACGCTGCGTCGTGCACCAAAAGAATATCCATTACAACAAAACGGTCTTAGAAGAATAATGTGCGACTGTGATTGGATTCAGCTGTGCGAAGTTTTAGAGTCTGATAGCGGTGCTGACGGTCAGAAGGAACCTGCTGTCTCAATTGACAGATTTCAGAAGACAGCAGTCTTCATGAATTCGTATGGATCGGGTAGGTTCTGGGTGGGGGCTCTTGTGAACATGGTAATGAACCTTTGGATTCCATATAAGATGGGAAGTCTCTTGACTTGCTAAGTGGCTCTTAGCTTCTCAAGAGGGACCACGCTTGACGGAGTTTGTTCAGCATGTCAGATACACCCGTCAAAGAATTCGAACTTTGCATCTATCTTTATGCAGTAGTGGGGACAAGGGTCTCATTCTCTCTTGAGACCACTTATCCTGCCACAGTTTTCGTGACTCGTATTCCTTCAGCATGGAAAAATCTGTTTTGCATTATATAGGTACATATACACGGACGAGTTTCCGTCAAAAAATAAGTTTACTGTTCATACATTTTGGATTTTTCACTGTCTTGTCGAATAAGGACACTTCATATTTATTTGTATTGCGCCCTTCCAGTTTTCCACCTGGAAGATATTAAGGAAAACTGTCGGACTATTGCTAGAAGAATGAATATTGAACTTGAAATATTATACAAGGAAGTCAACATTGCTACCTTTATTAAACTCCAACGGGACATCCACAAGGTATGGAAGATGCAAGAAAACACCAAGAAAATATACCAAGCCGACTTACATCAAATGCGACGTCAGGGGAGGCCTAAGACTAGATGGAAATTTTAAAGTGTGGTAACTCCCTTGTGCTTCTAGAATAAATGATAACAGAAGAAATATAGTCGGATAATGCACACCTTTACTGTAGCAATTATAAATGACATCTACATATTTCGGCTGCGAAGTAGCCATCATCAGGCTTATATATCAGAAATATAACAGGATATATACAGCCTGGAAATAGCTACTTTGTATTCGAAACATGTAGTTGCCGTTTATAATTGCTAAAGTAAAGTTTACATTAACGGGCTACATTTTTTTCTATTATCATGTATTCTAGATCGAAAGATGGCGTGGAGAATTACGTAAGAAAAATGGGAATTGTTAATTGGAGACAAGTAAAGCAGGATACGGATGGATGGAGAAGAGTAACTAGGGAGGTGTTTATCCTTTTTGGAGATTGGAGCTAGAGTAGAAGAAAAGAAAAAGATAAAGAAGAAGAAGAAGAGGAAGAAAGAAGTTAATGTTAATAAAAATCCTACCACATGCAACAGTATGCAGATATTTATTTACTGCAAAGTCACTCTACATGTTTCGGGTGTCACAGCACCCATCATCAGGAGTACAAAAACTGTAACCGCAGCCTCCGGTACAGCTACTTCCCTCCAACGTGGCCGATCAGGCCACGTTGGAGGGAAGTAGCTGTACCAGTATTATGACCTGTACCGGAGGTTGCGGTTACAGTTTTT
>Ga0123354_10010887_pt1 | contig 14033 bp, 15 predicted proteins | sample TergutLab28metaG_2_FD_97872 | JGI IMG/M metagenome (GOLD analysis project Ga0123354, IMG submission 97872) | Labiotermes labralis P4 segment gut microbial communities from Petit-Saut dam, French Guiana - Lab288 P4 | ecosystem: Host-associated > Arthropoda: Insects > Digestive system > Gut ... | reverse complement strand
AGTCTTTTTAGGTTCTTCTATTAAATTGTTTAGGGCAATAATTATTTGTTTTATTGTTTCATCATATTCTGAAAATTTATAATCATTGTTTTCGATATGAAGCATGAGGAGTTTTCGCAGTTCACTGATTTGCTCGTTTGTATCGCTTTGTGAAAGTGCAAAATTCCTTAATTTTACAAAAACGCGCATAATACTGATATTTACATCTATTGCACGTTTGGAATTCAATACACTGGATAGCATTGAAACACCTTGCTCAGTAAAAGCAAAAGGAGCATAGCGTCTGCCACCGCGATTATTTTTTGAGATCACAATTTGTGATCTCAAAATATCCCATTCATCTTGTGTTAATTGAAACATAAAATCAGATGGAAAGCGCTCAATATTTCGCTTTACTGCTTGATTCAATACCCTTAATTCAACACCATATAAAGTTGCAAGTTCACTGTCGAGCATAACTTTATGTCCTCGAATTTCATATATCATATTTTGAATAGGCATTACCTTGCTTCCTTCCATATTGATAGCCTCCACTTTATATACATGGAGAAGTATATTTTGATTCAACTTTTTTTGGGAGAAATGGATTGCTTCGTTGCCTAATTGCGACTCGCAATAACAGGGGGAAAAAGTAAAAATTACTTGCAAAAATAATAAATACAAATTATTATTTGTTATTAAGAGAAAAAAATATATGAATTTTAGAAATATTTTACCGAATTTTGGCCACTTGGCACAAATATTGCAATCAATCAATCAATCAATCAATCAATCAACTACTCTTTTAAGTAAAAAAAATTATAAAATATTGTTCATAGTCATACTCGTGATTTTATCCACATGTATGATAACGCTAACTTCCTGCGAAAATCCCTGGATGAAAGATATCCTTGATCCTCTATTCAAGGAGAAATCCATTATCCCGGTAGTATGAATACGGCCTGGAACTTTTATGATGGGCAGCCCTACTGATGAGCCTGGGCGTCCCATTGATCCTGCTGAGGAAGCTCAACATCAGGTAAGGCTAACAAGAGGATTTTACATGAGTAAGTACCAGGTAACACAGGAGCAGTACCAGGCTGTTATGGGGACAAATCCAAGCACATTTTATAATAATCCTGATAGTGGGGAAACTCAGGGAAAACGCCCTGTTGAGCAGGTAAGCTGGTATGATGTTTTAGTGTTTTGTAACAAATTAAGTATTAAGGAAGGGCTTACACCAGTATATACAATATCAGGAACAACAAATCCAGATTATTGGGGAGCTGTACCGACAAGCAGTAATGGAACATGGGATGCTGTAACAGTAAACTGGAATGCGAATGGTTATAGGCTCCCTACAGAGGCAGAGTGGGAGTTTGCATGCAGGGGAGGGACAACAACAGCCTATAGTTATGGCAATACAGCGAATCCTGATTATATGTGGTATGATGTTAATTCAGGCAGTATAACACATGAAGTAGGGAAAAAACTACCTAATGCATGGGGATTATATGACATGCATGGGAATGTATATGAGTGGTGCTGGGACTGGTATGATGATTATGAAGGAGCAGTTACAGACCCCAAAGGGCCTGGAACGCCTAATATGAGCTATGGCGCCTACCGTGTGGGACGGGGTGGTTGTTGGGTCGGTGACGCTCAGTACGCTCGTTCAGCCTTTCGGATTTACTTCGGGCCTTGGAGCAGGAACGGCACCGTTGGCTTTCGTGTGGTGCGCCGCTGATCATGTGCTGCTACTTTGACGAAGCCTCTTGTTGACAATTTGTGAAAGGAGGTGGGAAAAAAAGGGGAGGAGCCTACGGAGGGGTACCTTTTTTTTCCTACCTCCATACTCCATGATGTAAAGGTGAGGACTTAGCGAGATCATCTCAGTCATAGGCAAGACTGCAAAATAGATGTCGATGTTTGTAAAGTTATAATAATTACCTGACGTTTATCCCTCAATACACAGGTGGGAGGCAATTATTTTTTGTCTCTTTGGGATTTGATAAAAAAGATTCAAGCAGCGATGCCGCTTTTTCCATATAAAGCGAAAGAACAGCTTCTTCGTCAGACGAAAATCTCCCCAGAACATGAGCATCTACTTTTCCAAAAGCAGGTCTAGAAATTCCTATTCGAAATCTGTAGAAATCATTTGTTCCGATCATTTTGCTTATGGACCTGAGTCCATTGTGGCCTGCGTTTCCGCCGCCGAGTTTTAATGCAACAGTCCCGAAGTTAAGCTCAATATCATCATGGCAAACAATAATATTTTCAGGCAGAAGTTTAAAAAAAGAAAGCGCAGGGGAAACAGATTCGCCCGCAAGATTCATGTATACTTCTGGTTTTAAAAAAATTATTCCGCTGTTTTTTTCTGATTTTGCAAGAATGCCTTTGAATTTTTTCTGCCAGGAAAGAGTTTCTTTTTTTTCAAGTTCCTGTAAAACCATCCAGGCTGCATTGTGGCGGGTTTTTGCATACTCTTTTCCCGGATTGCCGCAGAAAAAAACAAGCTTTATATCAGAAGTTGCGTTCTTTTCTGATTTCTTCATAAGCCTGATTTATTTCCCTGAATTTTTGCGAAGCAAATTTTGTGAACTCTTCCGGAAGCCCCTTTGAAGCAATAGCATCGGGGTGAAAATCTTTAACAAGTTTTTTATATGCTGATTTTATTGTATCAATGCTGTCTGTTTTTTTGCAGTCTAAAATAGAATAGTTTTTATCGTTGCTGCTTGCGCTGCTGCTGGTGTAGCTTGCGTTACTTTCTCTGCTTTTCAAATTGAAAATTCTCGTCGCTGAATCAAGAATTTTTTCTTCATCTCTGGCTAATATATTATCTGCAGTCGCTACTTTGTAAAGTATATCATACATTGTTCGCAGCATCTGAGGCTGGTTGTAAAACAGGGAATAGAACTGCTGCGCGAATTTTTCAAATGGTTCGTTTGATGCCGCAGATGTGTTTACAATTCTCATTGCAAACTGTTTTTCGGCAATGTTCAGGCGCAGATTTCTGTCTATAAAATCTTCTATGGTTCTTATCTCTATGTTTGATACTGTGCCATCGGCAGCAGCCATTTTTCCAAGCATGGAAAATGTTGCTACAAAAAATATCATTTGGGACTGGTCGTTGGTTGAAAATGTTTGTGATTTTCCGCTGTTCCAATTATTGGTTTTTTTGTATCTGTCTTCCTGGAGCTCTGACCTCTTATCAAAACTGTGTCCTATAACAGCGCCAAGAACAGCGCCTATGGGGCCGCCAATAAAAAAGCCTGTTGTTCCGCCTATAAGCTTGCCAAACCAACCCATACTAAAACTCTTTATCAGGAAATATAATTGGTTATGTATTTTGCCATATCATTCAAAGACAAAATTTTATTTATACAACCAAATTCAATTGCTACGCGAGGCATTCCAAATACTATTGAAGATTTTTCATCCTGGGCTATTGTATAACCGCCTGCTTTATAAATATTGCCAATTTCCGCAGAGCCATCACGACCCATTCCTGTCATTATGACTCCCATTGCCCTGTTGCCGTATAGTTCAGCAACTGAATCAAAAAGAACTCCTACAGAAGGCCTGTGTCCGTTTACCGTGTCATTGCTATTCATTACAGCTACATTGCCAAACTGTCTTCTTTCTATTTTTAGATGTTTATTGCCGGGCGCAATAAGCACTTTTCCCCTTGCAATAACATCATTATCTTCAGCTTCTTTTACTTCAAGAGGGCATATTCTTTTTAGGCTCTTTGCAAATTCTGCTGTAAACCCTTCAGGCATATGCTGGACTATTACTATTGGAACTTTGAAATCTTCTTTGATTTCTGCAAGTAAAATCCTGAGAGCATTGGGCCCTCCTGTTGAAATTCCTATTGCAACTATATCTATTTTTCCGGAAGTATGAACAACCGGAGCTTCTTTCATTTTTGGTTGAAGAGGTTGTATGGCAGGGGCTATTTTTTCTTTTATCGGTTCTTTTATAGGCTTTTCTTTTCTGCCTGTATATATTCTGATTATTGAAATAAGTTGGGTTGCAACATCTGATATATTTTGAGAAATTGCTCCCGAAGGTTTTGTTATAAAGTCCGAATCGCCAAGAGAAAGAGCTTCAAAGGTAATTCTTGCCCCTTTTTCTGCTATAGAAGAGAGTATAATAACAGGTATTTTTATTCCTCTTTTTTCCCGTTCTTTTAAAAATTCAATTCCATTCATTTCAGGCATTTCAAGATCAAGTATTATTATTTCGGGATTTAAATCAGGAATTTTCTTAAGAGCAAATACCCCATTCATAGCTGTTCCCACAACAGTCATATCTTCCTGGGTTTCAATCATTTTGCTTATAAGAGATCTCATAAGAGCAGAGTCATCTACTACAAGAACTTTTATTTTATCTTCCACAATTTTTTCCTAAGTATAAAAGATTAATTAATCATTTTTGTATAAAAGGTTGCCCAGTCTGTTTTTTGGAATTGAAATTTAGTTTTCATACCAAAAAGAGATTCCGAATGCCCTATTACAAGATAAGCATGATTACTTAACGAATCCCAGAATTTAGTAATAACATTTTCCTGCGCAGCCTCATCAAAATAAATTATTACATTTCTGCAAAAGATAATATCAAGGTCTTTGAGACCGCTGTCAAATTTTAGGTTGTGGTAGTCAAAGCGGATCATTTTTTGTAATTTTTCTACAATTTGATACCCATCTTTTGTCTTTTCAAAATATTTTGAAAGATAATTATCAGGTATACCTGCCATACGGGTTTCCTGATAAAATCCTGTTTTTGCTGTCATAAGCGATTTAAGGCTTAAATCCGAAGCAATAATAGATGCTGTAAAGTCTTTAGGCAGAATTTCTGCAATTATCATGGCAAGCGTATAAGGCTCTTCCCCTGTTGAGCATCCTGCGCTCCAAATTTTTATAGTGGAACTACCTTTTTTCTTTTTATAAGCTACAAGTTCGGGAATAATATAGCGCTCAAAAGCATCCATGTGTCCCTGGTTTCTGAAAAATCTTGTAAGATTTGTTGTAACAGAATCAAGAAGAATTTTCATCTCTTCTTCATTGCCTGTTATAAGCTTATAGTAAGCATCCACAGTTTCAAGGTTTGCTAATTTGAGTCTTTCTTTGAGTCTGCTCTCTAATATAGGTCTATTGATTTCGGAGAAATGTATTCCACTTTTTTCATATATAAAGCTTTTCATTTTTTCGAAATCAGCATCGGTAATTGCAAATGACATGGCTAATTATAAGTATAGTTCTTTAAGGAGTATTGTCAATTTGTTTTTTTGACATTTGGTTTTTTATTCTTTCTGCACTTTTGCGCAGCAGACTCCATCTTTTATGTGTTAAATTAGCTATGCTTTGGATAGTTGGTCTGCTGAGTAAACCTGTTTACAATCCATACCTGTTGGAATAAACATAACTTCTGCCTGCTGCGCCACCTTTTGGCTGGCAGCTTCAGGTCAAGGTTGTTTATTAACACCATTTTAAATTGGATTTTTTAAGTAATTGACATTCTCAAAACAGTATAAAATAATCAGTTATATGAATAAATATATATTTGTAACAGGCGGTGTCTGTTCGAGTCTTGGAAAAGGTATTGCAGCATCTTCTCTTGGTAGTTTGCTTGAATGCCGGAAGTTAAGAATAAGGTTTATAAAAGCTGATCCATATATAAATGTAGATCCAGGAACAATGAGCCCTTATCAGCATGGAGAGGTATATGTTACTGCAGATGGTGCAGAGACTGATCTTGATCTGGGTAATTATGAAAGATTTTCCAGTATTCCTCTAACCAGGGCAAATTCAATGACAACCGGACAGATTTACCAGACAGTTATACAAAAAGAGAGGGAAGGCCGCTATCTTGGAAGAACAGTCCAGGTAATACCTCATATTACAGATGAAATAAAAAGCAGGATTTTCGCAATAGGAGAATCTCCGGATGTTGATGTCACAATAGTAGAGATTGGCGGAACAGTTGGAGATATTGAATCTATTCCATTCATTGAAGCTGCAAGACAGTTCAGGCATGATATAGGGAGAGAAAATGTTGCCTATGTCCATCTTACTCTTGTGCCGGAAGTTACAGGAGGAGAATTCAAAACAAAGCCTACCCAGCATTCTGTAAAAGTTCTAAGGGAGCTTGGTATCCAGCCCGATATTCTTCTTTGCCGCGCTACAGTTGAGCTTACCGACAGCATGAAGAAAAAAATCGCTCTTTTTACAAATGTGGATGATAATGCCGTAATTTCCGCACATGATATTACTTCAACGATTTATGAAATTCCGCTTGTTTATCACAAGCAGAATCTTGATAAAATTGCAATAGAAAAACTTAATATCAAAAATGCAGACAATATAGATTTGAGCCAGTGGGAAAGTGTTGTAAACAGTTTTAAAAGCGCGACCCAGATAGTAAAGATCGCCCTTGTAGGAAAATATATTCATCTTAATGATACATATAAATCAATTGTTGAAGCTATTTTCCATGCTTCAATAGCAAACAATGTAAAAGTCGAAGTAATAAAAATAGATTCCGAAGAACTTGAAAAAATCGGAAAAGATGAAAATGGAATTAAAAAGATTTTTGACGGTATATCAGGTGTTCTTGTCCCCGGCGGCTTTGGACAAAGAGGCGTTACAGGAATGATCCAGGCTGTAAAGTATGTAAGGGAAAACAATATACCTTATTTTGGAATATGCCTTGGAATGCAAATAATGGTTATTGAGTATGCAAGAAATGTAATTGGCTTTGAAAATGCGAATAGTACGGAATTTTCCCATGATTCACCATATCCTGTTATAAGCCTTCTCGAAGAGCAGATAGATACCAAGCTTTATGGAGGAACAATGAAGCTTGGAAACGGCGATACAAAACTTATTCATGACACAAAAATTTTTGATGTATATAAAGAAGAAGTAATTACAGAAAGACACAGACACAGATATGAATTTTCAAATAAATACAGAGATGCTTTCAGAGATGCGGGATTTGTAATAAGCGGATATACTCTTGATGAATCGCTTGTGGAATCGGTTGAATGGTCAGATCATAAGTGGGGCATAGGAGTTCAATATCACCCGGAATTTAAATCAAAACCTTTTTCTCCGCATCCGCTCTTTGTGCAATTTGTAAAGGCGAGCAAGGAGAATGCGAAATAATTATTATCTCTTTTTTATTAAGTTTATAATTCTTCTACTACTTGGGTTTTCAACGGCATGCAGCTTTGACTATAAAGAAGCAATGGTCGATGAAGAGATTTCCGGCGGAACACCCAATGCTATTGTTATTAATTTAGAAGAAACAGTAGTAAAAAGAGGTACCATAGCCTATAGTTTGAAAGCCGAAAGAGCAGAGGCTTATGACAAGAAAAAACTCACGGTTTTTACAAATATTCAGTTTGTTGAATATGACAAAACAGGCGAAACAGCAACCGAAGGAGAAGTAGGTAACGCAAGTTATTACTCCAATACCGAAAATATGGAATTTGACAAATCTTTCAGGATTGAATCTTTGCAGCAGGGCTACTACATTGAAGGAGATTCAATGTCCTGGGATGGAAAAGAGAAGATTCTTGCATCTGATTTTGAAAAAGAAATAACTATAGGAAAAGAAAACGGCTCTTATATTATGGGCAGGGGATTTAATTCCAAAGCTTCCAATAACAGTTTTAATTTTGAGGGCGGGGTAAAGGGATTTTATGTTTCCGAAGATGAGGATGAAGAATAATTAACTCATGAATAAAAAAAACAATTCTTTATTTTTTTTTATAATTTTTATAATTTCGGGAAATTATTGCATAGCAGATACTTTTACATTTAATGGTGATAACTTTTCATCGGTAATGTCAAAAGGCAAAGAGTATACAATACTTTCCGGAAATGCAAAAATAGTATCAGGTTCTACGGTAATAAGCGCGACCAAAATAGAGTTGTATGGAAACAACTATCGTTTTGCGGAATGTACCGGAATAGTAAAAGTGCAGGATAGTAAAAAAGGACTCAACATAGTAGCGGATAAAATGGTCTTTGATAGAATAGAAGATATTTCCAGGCTCGAAGGTTCTGTTGTAATGGAAGACTTCAGAAACGAGGTAATAGTAAAGGGCGATTACCTTGAATATTTGGGAAAAACAGAAATTGCCACTATACAGATAGGCGTTAGAATATTAAAAGAAGATATGGCGTGCCGCGCTGAATTCGCTCTTTATAACAGAAAAACCAATATCCTGGATCTTTCGGGGCTCCCTTTTGTTTACTGGAAAGGGGATGAGTACAGAGCGCTTAAGATAACGATAAATCTTGATACAGATGAAATCTCGCTTGAGGGCAGGGTTTCCGGATTAATACATGATGACGATGATGAAGATGAAAATAGCGAAAAAGCAGAAGCAAGTGAATCAAGTGAATAAAATGGTTGTAGTTACAGCAGATGCAATTAAAAAGCAGTCAGGAGCAATAATTGACAGGAAGTAGAACAAGCCAGACAATGCTGGGTGTTGAAGGGCTTAAAAAAGTTTACAGGAAAAAAGTAGCTGTTGATGATGTAAGTTTTTCTATGGAGAGAGGAGAAATTGTAGGTCTTCTTGGGCCGAATGGCGCAGGAAAAACAACAGTATTCTATCTTATTGTAGGATTTATAAAACCAACAACAGGCCGTGTTTATTTGGGACATGTTGATATATCGGCTTATCCAATGTATAAGAGGGCAAGGCTTGGAATATCATACCTGCCTCAGGAAACATCAATTTTCAGAAAACTTACAGTAGAAGATAATATAAAAGCAATACTTGAAACACGCAAAGATATAGAACAAAGCGAGAAAAACGAAATCCTTGAATCTCTTCTTTTTGAGCTTGGGATATCTTCGATAAGAAAACAAATGGCTTTTACCCTTTCCGGAGGAGAGAGGAGGCGTACCGAAATCGCGCGAGCTCTTGCTATAAAACCTTCATATCTTCTTCTTGATGAGCCTTTTGCCGGAATTGATCCTATTGCTGTATATGAGATCAAGCAAATTGTTAAAAAACTTGCAACAAAAGGGATAGGAATACTTATTACAGATCATAATGTAAGAGATACGCTTGAAATAACCAACAGATCATATATTATAAATTTGGGGGAAATACTTACAAGCGGGTCACGGGAAGATATTCTTGCCAATGAACAGGCCCGGCACATTTACCTTGGCAGGAATTTTTCAATGTAAGTTTTAGCCATGTTCGCAAATTTGGCGCTCCTGTGAGAAATATTCCTTTTCAAATATTCATTGACAAAATCAAATTGTGATTCTAAATTTAATTATAAAGGATTGATTCTTGATTTTGTATCATTATACTTTTGGAGTTATCATTGCAATATCAAAAACCTGTATTGATGCAGGAACAAAAGATGAAAATGAGTCCTCAGATGTATCAAACAATACAACTGTTGGCTCTGCCTGTTCAGGAGCTCAAGGCAAAAATAGACGAAGAAGTTGAAAAAAATCCTGCGCTGGAAACAGTAGAACACAATCGCGATCTTTCACTTGATGATATCTCCAAAAAAAGCAGCGAAGGGGATGATTATTCCGAAGAGATTTCCGATTCCGGAGCTTTTTCGCAAATCGACAGTAATAATGACAGCAAAAGAATGTTTATAGAAGGGGCGCTGTCCCGTCCGCCGTCGTTACAGGATCACCTTCTGGAGCAGCTTCTTGTACAGCCGGTTAAAAAAACAATTTTGGAAATAGGAAAATTGCTTATACAAAATCTTAATGAAGATGGTTTTAATATTGAAAAAATCAAAATTCTTGCCAAAGGATATGGTTCCAAAGATATTAAAGAAGCTATATCTCTTGTAAGAGTGCTTGATCCCAATGGGACATGCACAGATAATTTTAAAGAATCTCTTATTGTTCAGGCGAAAATAGATAAATCCAGACCTCCTAAGGTAGTTGAAATTATCGAGAACTATTTTGAGCTTCTGGAAAAAGGAAAATATAAAGAAATAGCAAAAGAAATAAAAAGCAGTGTAAAAAAAGTAATAAATGCCCTTGATTATATCAAGACATTAAACCCTTTTCCCGGAAGGCAATTTTCAACAGAAGCTACAATATATGTAATACCTGATTTAATGATAACTGTTTTAAATGACGAAGTTGTTATTAAACTTAACGAAGAAGAGGTTCCGGCTCTGAAGATAAATTCTGATTTTTTCGAAATTTATAAAAACAGAAAAAAAATAGCAGATAAAAAAACTGTTAAATTTGTTAATTCAAAAATTAAAGAAGCAGAGTTATTTATTGGTAATGTCCACTTAAGGAACCATACTCTTTTAAAAACAGCAGGGGCCATAGTCCATTTTCAGAAAGGCTTTTTTATAAAAGGGCCTAAATTTCTGGCGCCGCTTACATTAAAAGATATTTCAGAGCAGGTGGGAGTACACGAAACTACAATTTCAAGAATTTCCAATAAAAAGTATATTCAGACTGACTGGGGAATATATGAAATAAAACATTTTTTTTCAACTTCCCTTTCAAGGACAGACAGCAAGAAAAAAACAGTTTCCCGTGTAAGTGTTAAACATATTATAAAAGATATAATTGAGGAGGAAGGTAAAAGAAAACATTTGTCAGATCAAATTATTGCCGATTTTCTTAAAGAAAAGAAAGGAATAAAAATTGCAAGGAGGACAATCGCTAAATACAGAAAGGAGCTTGATATAGCCTCTTCATATGAAAGGTAACTTTAAACTAAGGAGAAAATTATGAATTTAGAGATTAAAGGGATTCATTATGCGGTAACTGAAAGAACAACCGAGCAAATTGAAAAAAAAGTAAAAAAGCTTGATTTTGCATCAGACATGATTGTGGATATGCTTTTTAGAATTGAGCGGGATAAGGGGATTTATGCTATTTCTACAAATATCAACTTTAGATGGGGATTAAGCCATCATATAAAAGTGGAAAATCATGATCTTTATGATGGAATAGATGCAATAATAGAAAAAATAAGAAATAAAGTTTCAAAAGAAAAAGAAAAAATACAGGATCACTCTGAAAAAGTGTGATTTTTTTATCAACACCTCGTCCGGAAGGGAGCTTTTTGCCAAGTTCTCTTCCATTATTCACTTTCTTGTTATAAGATAATATAGTATGAAAAAGATAACAGTACTTGATCTGCTCAGCCTTGACCTTAAGGAAAATGACGACTTGCAGCTAAAATGTATAGCAGGTCGAAAAGGGCTTGGGCGGGAAATAACTGTGCCGCATATTGACAGGCCTGGCCTTGAACTTGCGGGATATTTTGATAATTTTGCATACCAACGTATTCAGATTTTTGGAAGAGGGGAATTTGCGTTTATAAAAAAGATAATAGAGGAAAATAATATGGCTTCAATAGAAAAGTTTTTTACTTTTCCTTTTCCATGTTGTATATTCCCGTATGGCGCAACTCCGGAAGGTTTTTTTATTGAGCAGGCAGAAAAAGCAAAGTGTCCGATTCTGCAGTCGCCGCTTCCTTCCCCTGAATTTTTGGGCAGGCTTATCAGAGTGCTTGAAAATATTTTTGCTCCGCAGCAGGTTGTTCATGGTGTGTTTGTAGAAGTTTTTGGGATAGGTATTTTGATAAAAGGTAAAAGTTGGGTTGGAAAAAGCGAAGCAGCTCTTGAACTTATAGAAAGAGGACATAGCCTTATTGCCGATGACCTTGTTGAAATAAAGCGGGCAAGAGGAAACTATCTGGAGGGGAGAGGCGCAAATGCTTTTTTTGGCCACCATATGGAAATACGGGGACTTGGAATAATTAATATTACTCATTTGTTTGGAGTAGGCTCAATACGCGATTCCGAACAGATACAGCTTATTATTAATCTTGAGACATGGGATCCTGATAAAATATATGATAGAATCGGGACAACTGAAATGACAGAAGAGATATTGGGTGTTCATGTGCCATGCCTTATAGTGCCTGTAAAGCCAGGACGTAATATACCAATATTAATTGAAACAGCTGCAAAGAATGAAAGATTAAAACAAATGGGGTATTACTCCGCAAGAGAATTTAATCGGAATGTAATGAAATGGCTGGAAACTGATTCTGCCGGCGACTCTAATGAATAGAATTATGGAGAAATAATCAGATGATTGAAAAAGATGTTGTTGTAAAAAACAGGGCGGGTATTCATGCAAGACCTGCTGCGAGCATAGTAAAACTTGCCAATAAATTTAATTCTGATATAAAGATAGAAAAAGATGGTGATGAAATAAATGCGAAATCTATTATGGGCATAATAGCGCTGGCTGCAACATTTAAAACAGAGTTAAAAATAATTGCAGAGGGCGATGATGAAGAGGCTGCAGTTGAAGCATTATATAAATTATTTGAGAACAAATTTGAAGAAGAATAGTTTTGTCTTTTTGCTTTTTATATTATTTTTTCCGTTATTTAATATCTCTGCCATGGAGGTGTCATATAAACTGGATGATAGCAATCTTTTGATCTGTTCAATAAGAACTCCTCCAGTGAAAGCCGGCAGTATATTGGATTCAATGGAAATAGGGCACAGGGCAGAAATTGAATTCATTATCAAGGTATATCAAAATAAAAAGCGTTTTCTTAGTTTTCTTGGGGACCGGCTTGAAAAGGACAATTCTGTATCTTATGTCGCAACAAGAGATCCGGTAAACAGAATTTTTAAAATAGTAAAATCTGATGGACAGAAATTAAGAAAAGAGGATGAAAAATCTTTTTTTGATACATTTTTTTCTGCTGATGATATTAGAATAGATATGAGCCGTGCCGAAAAAGGAGAGTATTATATATTAAGCCGTATTGAAATGAAAGTAATCAAGTTAATTCCCCCTCTTAATCTTTTGTCCGATATTATTCCCGGTATTATAACAAAGACTGACTGGATAAAAGTTGGAACATTCAGGATAAACTAATGAAAGGGCCTTATCCTCTTATAAAATCAAGGGCAGGTCTTTTAAGCATACTCTTTATTTATGCATTCATAATTTTTTTAATACTGTTTCTGTCAAGACAAATAATGAATGATCTCTCTACCGACGATGTCCCCGCGCGATTTATTTTGCTCCCTTTTGCAATAGTGCTCCCTATTTTTCTTGCGGGAAACATTGTAGTAAATATTGTAAAAGTAATACGGGATACAAAAAGAAAAAAAGCAGGCGCTACTTTTAAAATCAAGTTGATTCTTTTTTTCTCCTTTGTTGCTTTTGTCTCTGCGATACCGCAGGCAGTTCTTTCAATAAACTTTATCGATATTGTTATGAAATCATGGCTTGCAAAAGAGCACTCAGGCGCTGTAAAAGGGGGGCTTGAAATTGCCATGGATTATTATAAGGAAAGGTCTGTTGCTCTTGAAGCAGCTATAGATTCTCCGTTTTTTATTTATGCTGCGAATTTTATTCCCGGCGATCCGGAAAGAGCCTGGATAATGTATAAAGAAAGTTTTCCGTTTATCTCAAGTATGCAGGTTCTTAAAGATGGAAAAACTTTTTATTTTAATGGAGATGAGGGGGGGCGGATCCGTGATTATAGAGTATCTTCTATGGGTAGGGGACTCCTTGCAAAAGATACAATAGAAGATGTTACAGTTTTAAGAGCGCAGGGGTTTTTCAGAAACAAGGGGGCAATTTATTCTGTTATCTTTAGTTCATTTCTCCCTGAAAAGTTTGATGCCAAAGCGGAAAATCTTACTTCATCCTATGATGTTTTTTTTCAGCTTGAAAATTATCAGGCTGTGTTTAGGTTAATAATCCTGGGAGTGCTTATTTTTTTCAGCTTGCCGATTTTTCTCTTATCCATAATTGTAAGTTTTCGGCTAACAGAGGAAATTCTCCATCCTATTGTGCAACTGGAAGAAGCGACAAGGCGGGTTGCAGAGGGAGATTTTTCATTCAGGCTTCTTGTAAGACCTGGAGATAATATTTCAGTTCTTATAACTTCTTTTAACCAGATGATAAAAGAACTTGAATCTTCGAGAAAGAAAAATATGCAGGCAGATAAAATTACAGCATGGAAGGAAATTGCTCGCCGTATGGCT
>Ga0123354_10010886_pt1 | contig 14033 bp, 5 predicted proteins | sample TergutLab28metaG_2_FD_97872 | JGI IMG/M metagenome (GOLD analysis project Ga0123354, IMG submission 97872) | Labiotermes labralis P4 segment gut microbial communities from Petit-Saut dam, French Guiana - Lab288 P4 | ecosystem: Host-associated > Arthropoda: Insects > Digestive system > Gut ... | reverse complement strand
TACGTGGTGGTCCCAATCTGAGTGATATTGGTCCAGCATAGTCCACACCTGTAGTGAGGAATGACTTCGAAGATTGTATTTGTGTTGATGGTAGCTCGCCCATGAGCTGTTATGTTGCTTGTGCCTTGAATCTATAACAGGTAAGGCACTGATGACTGACTGTGTTCACCAAGTTCCTTATTCTTGGAATCCAATATCTCTCTCGTAGAGACGCTATTAGAAGTTGTGGCCCAGCATGGCGACGCCTTATGAGCTCTGCTGAGACAACCAATTTTGTGAAGTGATGATTTGAAGGTAAAATCATCTGATGCATTGTTTGATAAGGAAGCGTGGATTGCTGTAATCTTCCTCCCACTCAGAGAAGACCTTCCTTATCAGTGAAGGGGTGCAGTGTTTTGAGAGAACTGTGATGAGACTGTTGAATTTGGAAAATTTTTGTGTGATGTCTTCCGGAGGTTGTGGTAATGCAATGTGCACATTTCTAATTTACAGTTTATCTCTGGGTGTGTTGATTTCTGGTATGGTTAATTGTTTTAGTGATGCCACCTTCGATGTGGAACACAGAAGTTCACAATATGTCTTGTTGTTACTGTCTGTGGAGCGCATGTAGAAATAGGCTCCATAATCTATTTCACTACTGTCACAAAATCCATATAGTTGGATATTGATAGCTTTGGAGCTGATAACTTTCCGGTTTATCTAGAGTTGTGACAATTTAGGAATAGATTGTAGCAGCTGATTCCAATCTTCTTGTAGATGAGCTGGTAGCAGTTCATCACATTGTACTTTGTCTTGCCACAATTTCTGTAGAAATAACTTGTATGCAATTACAGCCTAACTGAGGGTTCCGAGAGGATCATATATTGATAATATTGTGGCTAGAATCTTTCGTTTTGTACTCGCTGTGGAGTTTGTTTGTTGCACCTGTGTGGTGTTATTCTTGACTTGAAAAATATCAATTGTCGTATTCCGTAGTAATCCGAGCGTTGTCGTAGAAATTATTTTCTTGAAGACGGAACAATTGGTAGACAATAGAATGTTTCGTCCCCTCTTTGGGAATTTACTGGTTACCTCCGATATATTCATTTGTATTTCCTCATGAAATCGTGGTATTGAAGTTTGAGTTCTTATTCCAGTCTATGTTAAAAAATATGTAGACTTCGCTCTGCAGCGAGGCGAGAAGATACAAGTGCTTGAGATCCATCTTTGTTGGCAGTCTGAAAACAAATCCACCATCATCTTGTTGGGTTGGGTTTGTGATGATGTGTTGTTTACAGACATGATGTTCTGTTGTCATGGTAGATGGCTCCAAGGCTTCAACTTCCCTGGAGCGGTATAAATTATGTTTCACTTTGTTGTCTTCTCGGAGCAGAAATGTATGCTGAGTGTCAGTCCGTGTACAGGTAGCTGGAACTCGACCTCAGAGTTTCCAACCAAAAACTGTCTCTTGGAGTACCGGGTAATTGCCAATACTTGTCTCTCGTTCTGATCGAAGCATCTCGTAGAATATGTCAGCACCAATGAGTAGATAAATGCTTCCTGGTTGATCAAACTGTTCATCAGCCAACTTGATTTACTTGGAAAACTTCCAGGTAATTGTGTCTAACATGTTGGATTGGGTGGTACCATATTGTGAGACAAGACGGCTCATTTATATCTTGTGTGCAAGCCTGTATGCCCAGAACTTAAATGTAATGTGACACTGTAATATGTCTCAGTGTTGACACTAGATTTGCCTTGTATTGATGCATGTGTCTGGGTTCTGGGTAACATCAAACTTTGTACACTCCTTCATGTTATGAAGTGTGACTGAGAAGCACTGTCTAACAATGCTCTGCATGGAACATGTTGACCATATTTATTCTGAACTTCCGCGATGGCTGTGGCAAGTAAATTTTGATTCCTAGGTTTACTCTTAAATGAACAATATGTATGAAATTCTGCAGATGAGCTTACTCTTGCAACTGCAAGATCATTGGTGACTGACTCTTTGTCATTAATTGATTGATATTGAGTGTCTATGTGCAGCAAGGTATGATGTCTCTTGTGACACTTACGGTATAATTGTTTCGAGCATGTGGGATTTTTAGTAAATTGTTGCATGCATTTGAAACATAGTCCTGATTGTTTGGCATGGTTAAAGCGTTTTTTAGGTTGCATTTTGAGAAATATATCACTTTTAAACAGTATATATGATCCATTACACAAAGAGCACTGTGGCTGTGTTGCTATGTTGGAATAAGCTTTATTAACGTTGTTCCCGCTAAATTGTGAGGAGCGTGAAATTTTAGCAATTACTTTCAGTGGTTGAGTTATCTGGAGTAGCTCAAGGTCTCTGCATCTTGATTCCAGAAATGTGACCAATTCTGCAGTTTTTGGACTATTAGCGCGTGAGGCAGTGATAAGCTCCCATTGTCGTTGCGTTTCTGGGTCGAGTGTGGCTAGCATCAAATGTTTTAGCATTAAGTCTTGTACAGGCACATTCAATGATAATGCTTGTAATGCATTCATGTGGCTCCACACATGATTAATTAACTGGTGCAATGATGTGCGTCTCCCTTCCTTACTTGGGGCATTTGACATAAATACTTAGCATGCATCATGGCAACTAATCGTTTGTTATTGTAACGCTGTGTTACTAATTGCCAGGAAAAAAGATAATACTCACTTGTAAATTGTAAATTATTTATCAGATCTTAGGCTTCATTCTTGAGTGAAGCTATGAGGTAATGTAACTTCTGAACATTAGACAAGGTTGACTTACTAACATTCATTTCCTCATATGTGTCTCTGAAATGTAACCATCTACATGTGTTACTATTGAATATTCGCAATTAATTGTTTGGTAGCTTAATGTGTGTGCTACTTGTATGTGACCTCGGAGTGTGATTGCTGTGACCTGATAGACTGCTCTTTCTTGAGCTACGTCTGCACGGTGAGTCCATTACAGGATGTAAAATTTCATTGAACTGTGCCTTAATCTCAAATTATTGATCTCCAAATTTGTGCCTACCAACTGACTAATCAGTGTCGTCCTACAATTCTAATTCACTCTGTGCAGTTTCAAACTTTTTTTATATATTTGGCGGTTCATCACACCTGATTTGAATATCGTTTACTTTACGATCACCTGTTTCGATTAATGTCTGCATTTTTGTTAAAGCTGAATTTGCAACAGCACGCTGCCTGATGAGCTGTGTACATCGTGTGGTATCCATACTGTGTGGATCGTCAGCTGATGTCGTGAGTGGTTCAATGGCACGGCTGGAAGCTAAGCGTTGGTGAATTCGTGAAATTTCGTTGGTACTCGAGGGTCTTCGTTGTTCGCCTTGGAATGGTGAATCCCGATTCGTTCCGGAGGTGATTCGAATTGTGACGCACGAATGTCTCGTTCTATGGTGACGTCACTGATTCGGCCGCGTTTTCCTTTGTTAGCAAGTTGCGTAATATATCATGGCTTCTTTCCGCGTAAACATATTTTCGTGGCACCAAAGAAACCAGTAATGCTAAATGTTTATCCAGTATAGGAGGACCAATGAACTTTATGTCGTTTCCTTTCTAGTTATATCCGTGCACGGTGGACGAAAAAATTTATGTTCGCTGTGGTTCGAACACAAGTTGAATGAACAATCTCTTCCAATGTAAGAATCTGGTTCAATAAGGATTTATTTACTATTAGTAATCACTGTATAACACAAAACGTAAATGCGCTTAATTGCTTCCAAAAATTAATAGTTATGTACTGGGTCACTATAATGCACTTAGTTCCTTAGGCAAATTAATAGCTATGTATTGCGTCACTCTAATGCAGTAATTATTTATTCTTATGGTGTTCTTATGAACTCACAAAACACACACCCCTATGGTGAAGCACTGCTAGAACACTTTGTTCTATTATTTGAATTTTAAAAACACGAGTTGCATGCTTGTTTGCCTATGGAAAGCGACTCACAGACTGACTCATGCTATGGCAAGACGCGAACCGCCCCACTTAGAACAAAGACTGTTCTCGAGGCTTCTAGACGCGCGATGACATCACATAACCCGTGACGATTGCGTCATTTCACATGGTCACGAGTTGTGCAATCACTGCACCAATATTTCGTATATTCTTTGCGAGAAAATCCAACTGTAAAAATTCTACCCTTAGCGTAACATTACCACTTCATACGTTCTGAAAGCAAAGTGGGTCTTAAATCGAAACGAGGCCCACACACATCGCGACTTCGGTTAGGCTGTTGAGGTGATTCCACAGGCTGGTCTTTAGAATGAATAGGAATATTTGCAGCACACAAAACCCTAACTAACTCGCAAAATATTTTCCAGCGTTGATTTTCCTTCAAGACATAATATCCTTCCGACCAGTGACACACATGTAATCCACAAAAGACGCTACAAACAATATCACTCAGATTTGTGAAGTAAAATCCCGCAGCTGCCAGTTGATTTGCATCCATGAAGGTTACACGCCAAGTTTCAGATGATTTTTGACGATAAGCCGTACTTGTCAAGTTTAAATATTTTGTTTATTCTCGGCGGTAGCGGTACATATAATATGTTGCCACCCGATTTTCACCCCACGCATAAGTTTCAAGAGCTTGTTAACAACAGATGCGGTGTGGTCTTCGTTTCCGTGGTCGTGTATTTTGCTGACTAAATCTGTTCACGCACCAGGATAAACCCATTTAAACGTATGGACCGATAAAAAAACACGAACCCTCTTAGAAACCTGGTTACTCCCTCAGACCAAATCCATTAGCTTTAATGGCCCACCCAATAGTCTTGTTACTTTCACCCCTTAGACCAAAACTATTAGGCCGATAGTGTCGCAAACACATTAAATAACCACGATCTTACATTTCAAGACAGTAGCGCAGGATGGCGGTAAGATTTTAACCCTTCGCAGCCGTCACTTTTACCACCTAGGTAATATTTCTGTTACTTATTAATGACCGAACCTAGGGGCCATGCCGAGATCAGGAAGATTTTATATAAATGAAAATATCTAATTACACAACGGGAATTGAATTCTATACTACTGGTATTAACTAATTACTGTGCCACATATTCTTTTAAAGACGTTCCGATACTGTAGCTATTAGGGTTGTCATGCAGCACTGAGCTAAGTCTGACGGTAAATGTAATGTAGGATTTCCTTTCAGTAAGGTTGTAATGCAAAGAGCAATGATGGAGTATGGGCTGTACATGTAGAATGGAGATTTTGCGGAAAACAGTCCGCCCATACAAAACGAAGGTAATGTTGAGGGCAAATGTAGTGGAGGATGCCATCTACAAAGCCCAAGGTATGGAGAAAACATAGGTAGCGAAATGGCAACTCATATACACAGAGGATAATCTGACAAACTGCGCACGAAAACAAGAAGAGACACTTTCATCTGAATAGGATGCAGAAATCACGATTATCGCAGCAGAAATACGTTTAAGAATTATATAGTTTAATGATAAATTAATGTATGTGTACAAACATTAATAAAATCCTACATTGTATATATATGTTTGTGAATTGAAAATTGTGTATTTATTTTCCCTTTACCTGGGATACTATCCTTAAAACAATAAATAGAGCTGCAGGATTCGATCCTACAATCTTTAAGTTATGAGTCCGGAAAGTTACCGCTTCATCAAACTCTATTGAGCGAAACACACATTCATATAAGTTTAATTTTAATTTAGGGCGCTAGTCGCCATGTTGTAAAATGGTGAACTTTATAGTTAGGTTTAACTTAAATCTAGCACGCTGGCAGCCATATTGGAAAGCGCCAATTCAGATTTAAAAATAGGTTAAACAATTTTTAAAGAACCGCGTTTATTCAAAATAGTAGAGATTAAAGTTATGTTAGCTCAAATTTAAAGAGGGTGCTCATTCAAAATTGCAACTTTAAAGTTAAGTTAGCACAAATTTAAAAAATGGTGCTCATTCAAAATATTGGACTTTTAACTTACGTTAGAACAAATTTAAAAATGGTGTTCTTTCAAAATGACCGACTTAAAAAATAAGTTGGCGGTCATTCAACATAATACCCGGCGCCAAGCTCTGGCATACCTAGGACAGCCGCCATATTTGTTTATATACTACGTCATTTGTTTACATATCAGAGGTTGAAGTTAGTTTAGGCGCAATACTGTCTGTATAATTACGTCACCCGCCATATTTGTTTCCATCACGCAACCGCCCGGGGTATGGTCTTCTGCCATATTTTTTACACACTATATCATTTGTTTAATTATCAGGCGTTAAAGGTACGTTAGGCGTCACAAAGTCTTGGATAATTCGGTCATCCGCATCTTTGTTTACATTACGTGACCGCCGGAGGCAATGTTCGTTTACATTTGATGTCACGAGGTCATTGGCCACGCCGCCATGTTTGTTTACATCACTTGACTCTGACGTCAATTATCCCATACACGGATGCTATCCACTTTCGTCTACACTTATAAATATCGTGGGGCGGTATTTGAAAATAAACGAAAAGGTATTGACATTCTAAAACAAATATAGTAAGGGACATCCAAACATTGCAATAAATGAATAAAAAATATTCGCTATAGACTGCGTGTAGAGCGTAACTGTGTGTCACGTAAGTTAAAGAGTTTCTAAATAGAATCTATTACTTTTTATATCGCGCTTTTCGATGGTAGGATTTGAAAGGACGATACATGTTGTTATATTCAGGATCCTGCCGTGAACTCATTACATTATCTGTTAAACTGAGGTGATTTGAATTTAGATAAAACGTTTCTACGTAGGAAATATTTAAATACCTTATTGTGTGCACTTACTTTGAAATGAATTTTGATTCATTCGATTTTAATTAATTGTGTGTAAATTATGAGGACAATTTGGGAAATTTTATCTGACGAAAGACAGGAAAAGTAAGGCTTAAAAAATGTAGTTAGCAAAAATCAACAGATATAGGAATGGTGATCGAAACAATATAAGAATTTATAGCTTAACTAAATGTAGAAATAAGTCGTGTATTCCCGAAGTCTACTGACCTACTGTGCTAGCTGTATGCGCTGAAGAGAGGAGGGGCGGAGTACAAAACTTTCGTCATATGAATTTCACTTTCGATCTCTGCATCACCAAATGTTTTTGAGTTTTCATTGCGTGTCTATCATTTATTTGTTTATTATTGGGTGTTTCTCTGCAAATATGAAACTTCCTGATAGTATCCATGAAAGTGCATATGTTTTTGTAGTGTATAATTTCAATAACGTCTTCAACTTTGCCAAAGGAGTGACCGTTACCTAGGAGATATTGAGAGCAAATTTGGAGTGGTTATTTTTGTTTCGCAATATAGGAAGTGCTGTCCGTATCTTTCTTATAATCAAGGCCGGGCTTAACAATATACTTTTTTCACAAAAGGACGCGTTAATTTATCTACGCCAATTCTAATAAACTTATCTTCGTTTTTAGCAGAATATATATCCTACTTTAGATGCGCGATGGAATTGGTTTTAATAGCAACATTCAAGGTACTGTTCTTAAATAGTCATATAATAAGGTTAGTATCATTTCTAAAGAGGTAAAACAACCAAATTCTGTCTTCCACACACGTTTTATTTCCAAATACAGCACAAAGCTAGCTTTTACGTTCCTACACGTCTCGGCTACCTATTGCGGCCATCAACACCGAGGCATATTAATATCAACGCACAAGCAACGTATCATTAAACGGTACATCGTAAAAATGGATATATTCGCATTATACAACAATCAATCGATGTACAGTGTTACTGAAATTACCCAGATTAACATTATTATTACTATTATTATTATCCTAGGCTACTAAAATTATTCACATGAAAATACAAGTTAATGTGTATCACATTAAGTAGAAAAACTACTGTAATTTTTAATAATATTCGGTTTTCTCGCTCTTTTTGAGCCGTTCGTTTATACAATGATTAGGATAACCGTTGAACCATAAATATTTTTGATAATAACTTGTTCCTTGACCTTGTTGAGCCTAACACTAACTCTATGTACCAGAGGCTTCAACATTCAAAAACTCTGTTCTGCCCAAAATGCATTTACACGTCTAGCGTGGATCTCAGAACATACAGTCATTATCCCTCCATATAACATTGACATATCGGATTCTATAGCCGAGGCACACAGTATTTACTGCGCGCTACGAAATTTGTCTTCAAATCGGTCAGATACAGTTTCGTCCTTAAAGGTTTGCCAGAGGTGTTTAATTCGTAGTTGTTGAGTCGATCTAGCAAAACTCGTATGGCAGTCTGTCTGTGCTCGGGATGATGGAAAGAATCGTAAGGAATGATACTGTCGGTAAAGGTAAGTTTCCTGTGTGTGTTGAACTATTACGTGGTATTCGGACAGGCAAATAGTAGTAATCAGGTGTGCTATTCGTTTCAACATAAAAGGAATTCGTTTTACATATTTCATACTAAGATGACCATATGAAGTCGAAATGTGTTGCCAGACTGAAGATATTGCAATTTATAGTTGTGCTGACAGCAGCATATTTTCCTTGTTACTATATGTAACGTAGCGGGATAATAAACGCAAACAAATAAAACTAGTGAGGACAATCAGTAACAAGATTAGCCTGTAGAACTTCTTTTCTTTGTCCTAGAAGACTCCCCTTGGGTGACAATCCGGTGCCGAAAGATGTAGGAGTTTAATACTTGTTTTGAATTCTATTTTATTATTTGTATTTTACTCTATATTTATTCAGTGCATGTTGGTTTATGTACTGAATGTGAGGATAAGCACGGTATGAGTCATATAAAAGTAGTTAGCCTGTACCTATAGACACAAAGAGCAGATCAGACGAAGACAGGCACACATGGACGCCCACGCAAAGTTTCCTTTCCTCCTTCCCAAAGAACGCCTAATAATGGATCTGAAATCGAATACGCTGTCATGTTAACTCGTTAATGTTAGCATATTTAACAGATCAAATGTAGAGCACCACTCTAGGCAGCATTAAGTCTGTTTGCTAACTGGGCAGACGCATGAACACTGGCAAAACCTGCAAGTTGGACAAGGCTTGGAATGAAGTACCTGATATTTATTGTATGATTTAGTCTCTAATTGCGGTTCGTGTAAAGATTACTTCCCTCTGGGATGTGACGCAGTCTACCAAGGTTCACAAAAATGTGTCAAATGTTTCAGACGACATACGCGAAGCCCAATCAGAGGTTCAAGTTATGTTCACCCTTTAGCACGACCTACAGTGAATGATATCGAGGAGTGTACCATCTTTGTACCATTTAGGAAGATGTGTGGGCAAGCACGTCTATCAAAACTCGAATCAATTTATACTATGTTCATCAAATTTTCGTCTGAACAAGATCTTAGAATTTTCGAGTTAATTACTTAAAAAACCGAACTTAAAAAGAGGAAAACTTAACAGCAAGCCAGTTCGTCAGTGGGGTTTAATGCCACTTTCGCTGCCAACGTTAATTAAGTAGACAGTTTCAATTTTTAATTAGGAAACGAAATTTCTTACGAGCGTCAAGTTCATAAATCAGCAAAAGATTGTTTGAGATTAACCGCTCTGATAATTGTAAAAGTTTTGTTTACTTACGTAAGTATGTACACAATATATACATGTGTACAGAAGTACGTACGAATGTACGTACGTATGTATGTATACACGTAGGTATGTATGTTTGTACGCATGTGTGCATACCTGTATGCATGTAAGTAGAGAGCTTTGGGGTATGGGACGGAAGTGACGTCACAGTTCACGTGATGTAAACAAATATGGCGGTGGGATCAATGACCTCTAGACTGGAAGTTACGTAATATGTAAACAAATATGGCAACCGAACTTGCCCCAGACGGTCACGTGGTGAAAATAAACCTAAATTTAGCCTCTAATATGTAAACAAATGAAGTAGTCTGTAATTCAATATGGCGAACGACCTTGCTCAATGCGGTCACGTGGTATAAATAAACATAACCTTAGCCTCTGATATGCAAACAAATGACTTAGTATGTCAACAAAGGTGGTGGCCGACCTTGCCGCAGGCGGTCACGTGACTTAAATAAACATGGCCAAAGACAATATATCGACAGAGAGTATGGCACCTAACCAAACTTTAACCTGTACAGAAATGACGTAGTATGAAAACAAACTTCGCGGATGACCTAATTTCGCCAAACAGTATGTCGCCTAAACTAACTTTAACCTTTCAAACAAAAGACGTAGTATGTAAACAAAGATGGCGAATGACCCAATTATATCAGACAGTGAGGCGCCTAACCTAAATTTAGCCTCTGATATGTAAACAAATATGGCGATGATCACATGATGTAAACAAATTACGTAGTATCTAAACAGAGATAGCGGTTGACCTAATTATGTCAGACAGTATGACGCCGGCTATTATTTTGAATGAGCACTAAATCAGGATTCAAGTTCCGCCATTTTGAATAAGCGCCCTTTTTAAATTTTTGCTGACACACTTTAAGTTAGAATTGCTGCTTTGCCGCCATTTTACAATATAGCCACTTGCGCGGTACTTTTAAATTTGTTCTAAACTATGCCCAACATTTTCAAATATGGCTGCTTTCGCGGTACTTTTAAATTAAACCTAAGTTTCAAGTACGCCATTTCCCAAAAAACATACCTACGCGCTAGTGTTAAATTTTTCAATATGGCTTCCAATGCGGTTACATTAAATTAAATTTTATAAGGGTTTCTGTTTCTAGTAGAGGTGGCTGAAGCGATAATATTCCGGACTGCGGTTCACCTGCTTAAGGTTCAATTCAATTGTCTTTAACCGGCTCTATTTTTTTAAACGATCCCGGGTATAAAAGAAAACATTTTATAAAAACATAAAATGCACGATTTTTAGTTTTGTAATAAATGAATATGGTACTTTTAAAACTGTTTAAAGTAACTTCTTACAATATGGTTGCTATAGCACGCTACATTTAAACCCGAGAGCGGGCAAGAACACCGATTCTGGTATTTCCCTCGGGGCAAGCAGATTTGAACATGAACACAAATCCTTCAGGAGAATTAATTTAGGAGAAGAGAGTGCAGCGCCTCGGGCAAAATACATTAACATTCCTTTACAAGAATAACAACACAAACCCACTTAGACACCTGTACAGGCCTCAGGCCATTTCCATCAGTGTTAGAAGTCACTTAGCGGACTTGTAACTTTAACCACCTCAGACAAAACCAATTTGACAGATAAAGATCTCAAAAGCCATTAGGGTGAGCTATATATTGTCATACGCAACTCCTACTGAAATTTTTTGAACCCCGCTTCTGCATTGTGAAGACCTCTGCTTCAATACCTAGTGTGTTTGTCAACGGTAATGATTTCGAGAATTTTGGTAGTCTGCGCTACTGAGTCACCTGCAGCAGTCTTCGTTTAATAATTCATTTCAAGTAAGTTGTATGATTAATAATTAAAATATAATGGCCAAGAAAGGGTTTCTAAAAGTGACAGATGTATTCCATTCTCAGAACCCCTCTGTAAGCAGGGAGGAAATAGCCTCTACTAGTAAGAACATCCCGCTGTCAGAATAGCTAGTTTTAATGATTCTGGATGAGACCTAAAATCACTTCCGAAATTTAATGCGACCGGGCGTAGTGTGTTAATCAAGATTAATTCTCCAGTTGAAGAGCAAAACCCTGGCACCTATCTAAAGGAATGCATTACTGCATAGACAGATTATGTAGACAACGATGTGCAGTGTAGAATTTTGGTGGGTTTAAGAATCGCAATACTGAGAACGTAGAGGATTAAGTGGTTGGCAATAGTCTGCGGCGCCGAGACCAGCTAAAACCTGATGTGGTCCGGGCCGTACTCGGGAAGGTGATTTAGAGCAATGTTAGATTTGGGCTGAGTGACCGTCTCGAAGTGCATATGGACCATGTAAGAATGCATGGTGGTAACGGCGAAAGGGCTGAAAAGAAGAAGGGGCGTTCATTGGACGTGATGAGTGAAAATTAAAAAAATATCGTTACAGTTAAGGCGACTGTCAATTGTTTGGCTCATGCACTTATTATCGCCATGGCTCGTGTTAATGGTGACCCAATTAACCAAATGGCAGGGGCTTGTAAAAATTGTTAAATATCTCCAGAAGGCTTCCGGTGTGGATCTGTCAAACGGCGGAGTCTTTGAAGAACTTCGACAGGTTCAAGACTAACTTTCGGACAAACAAATTTTTATGTTTGATGGTTTAAACCCCGATAGGGTCGTGTTTAGCGGAAATTCACGTTCGGGCAGGACATTACATTTACTATATGATCGGGACAATGAGCACTACAACGTAAATACCAACCTTAAGGGTGCTATGGTGAAACAGTACATATGTAACGGGTATGATACATTATACGACATACGCACAAATGTGACAAGTTTGCTCCCTGTGAACTGCTACACCACCATGCACTAAGGATCAGGACAGGTATTGTTGTACATGCAAATTACGGTTTCTCAGTGAGAAATGTTTTCAGAATCATTTAACTCTCAAAGTGAAAAGCAAGCTAGTTTGTCAGTGGAGATAATTTTGCCGAAATTGTAGTATTTTGTAACAACTGATTCGAAACATGAATGTCTTAAGAAATTCTGCAATATTTGAAATAAGAAGCAACTTTCAGTTAATTATTGCTACGTGGTTCGACTAAAGTCTAGCAAGTTGCCGGACAGGTTTTTGGACGTTTTCTTCGATAGGAGTACACACAAGACCTTGAAAAGCGTTATGGTTCTTTTGAACATTTACCAAAACTCATATGTGGTCAACAAATATGTTCTAAATGTGAAGCCGTGGATAATTTGAGTGTCGATTGCGAACAGTGTGGAAAGCGTGTCCATGAGTTCTGGCAAGAAACTGTAGAAAAATTTATTGACTATTTCCGGTAGTCCCGAACATGTTATTTAACACAACTCTCGCGGATAAGACCCACAATTTGTTCTTAGAAGGCTACTTGACCAGAGATGGGATCCGCAATTGATAATAATCGGTAGCAAAATTCTTAGTATGGTTGTGGAGAATGCCACTCTTTGGATTCACTTAATTATTTGCCACTGAGACTAAAGAGCATGCCCAAATGATTTGATCACACATTCAAGAAGAGGTACTATTCCCACTTCTACAACACAGCCGACAATTTCGTTTGTGTGGGCTCTCATCCCGAACCCAAGTTCTATGGGTCAGACTTTTATGAATGGTGAAGAACGAACCCAATTTCCGGACTGATATAAGGGGTAAAAGACGTAATTTTTAAAAATAGGGAGGAACTGTTGGCCTACTGCATTGACAACGTCAATACACTGAGGCAGGCATGCTATGCTTTTCGGAATGTGTTTTTTAATTTTGTCAAGATGGACCCCTTTCGGCAAGCCATTAGAATATCGTCCATTTGCAATAAGGTGTTCCGGACTATGTTTCTGACACCAGATTCTGTAGGTATTATACCGAGAAGAGGCTACCGTATGGGGGATCGTCACTCTGTTGAGCCTCTTCAATGGCTGCCGTACATTGGTCGGACGCGTAATGTTTCTCATGCCGGTAACGGGTGGGAAGTTCGTTTGGCTGGGGTACCCAATGTGAAAGTTGATGGGTACTGCGAACAGACGAACGAAGTCTTTGAGTACATAGGGTGTTTTTGGCATTGGTGTGTTTGAATGAACAATCGACACAAACCCATTGGTAAGACCGAGGAATATTTAGAGAACATGTATGAAGAAACTAAGGCGAGGTTGCATAAAATCGAAAACGCTGGTTATAATGTTGTTTCGATCTGGGGGTATAAGTTTAGAAAACTGTTGAGTGAAAATCCTGGCCTTGGAAATGAACTTTGATCGCACACCTATGTGAAGAACTCTCCAATAAATATTTGCGATGCCTTGTACGGGGGTAGAACCGAAGCAACTAAAAGATATCACAGAGCAAACTGGAGAAGATCCACTATGTGGACGTTATAAGTTTGTACCCCTTCATTTGTAAATATGGCAAGTTTCTTTTGGGCCGGCCGAAAGTGTACGTGGGTGCAGACTGTACCCCTGACTGTTTG
>Ga0123354_10010885_pt1 | contig 14034 bp, 6 predicted proteins | sample TergutLab28metaG_2_FD_97872 | JGI IMG/M metagenome (GOLD analysis project Ga0123354, IMG submission 97872) | Labiotermes labralis P4 segment gut microbial communities from Petit-Saut dam, French Guiana - Lab288 P4 | ecosystem: Host-associated > Arthropoda: Insects > Digestive system > Gut ... | reverse complement strand
TGCCCATCCAGCCGGGTGGGAGGTGGACCGGTCCTCACTCACGACAGTTCTGGGCGAAGAGTCAGTACGAGCCCTGGTGGCTGTTCACCCGAACAATCCAACGGGTGCCTTCGCCGACCCTTCCCTGATTGATCTCGCGGCCGCTCACGAGGTGCCACTGATCGCGGATGAAGTATTCTTTCCTTTCCGGGTGTCCGTACGACGTCCAGACTCTGCCGTGGATCCTCAACTCCGCAACGATGCCACGGTGATGCGTGACCTGCCTTCCAGGACAACGAACACATATCCTGGACGGTTGTCCGGCAACGAAACTGTCCTCACCTTCGGACTGGACGGATTGTCCAAGTCCTTGGCCGCTCCTCAACTCAAGCTCGGGTGGATTCGCTTGTCAGGACCTGTGTCAAACAAAGAACCAATAGCCCATGCGCTGGACGAGATCGCCGACACCTACCTCTCGGTCAACTCGCCGGTCGCGCTGGCTCTCCCCGATCTTCTCACCTTGGCGGACTCGACCGTGGCCCGCGTCACCACCCGTCTGACCAACAACCTCACCAGTGCGGCCGAGTTGTTCGGAGATTTGAGAATCCGTACGACGTACGGCGGATGGATGATGCTCCTGGACGTACCCCCGATCATGGACGCAGAGGCCTTGTGTGTTGCCCTGATGGAGCGCGCCGGGCTCTACGTCCACCCTGGGTATTTCTACGACCTGCCCGACTCAACGCTGGCCATCTCGTTGTTGCCCGACGAAGACCAGTTCCGCGAGTCCTGTGTCAGGCTGATGGCCGGGCTGACTATCTTTGCAGATGAACAGTGAACGGTAATGGTGTTGATATCAAGTAGAATCCAAGATCGGCTAGGGGAAGCCCGGATCCATCGACCGGCGGGCCAGCGTGCCGGCACAGGGTCGCCGAGCGGCCATGGATCGATGGATGCGGGCTAAGCCTGAATCCACCGATCGCTTGCGTCGCGAGCGGCACCAGATGGGTGCACTGGGCACAGCGACAACGTGAGGGCAGACTGGACGTCTGTAGAGCGTTGGCGATGGGGTCAGGGCGCCCATATGGGGCCGCGCAGCAGCAATGGATCGGTGGATTCAGGCTAAGGAGGAACCATGGACATGACGAACAATGTGACCGACACAGCCCTGATCTTCGAGGGCGGCGGCATGCGGGGTTCCTTCTCAGCGGGAGTCGTGACCACCTTGTTGGCTGAGGGAATTTTCTTCGATTACGTTGCCGGGATTTCTGCCGGAAGCTCGAACACCGTCAATTACATCTCGCGTAATCCAGAGCGTGCGCGGCAAAGCTTCGTTGATTTCGCCGACAACCCCAAGTTCGGTTCTTGGAAAACCTGGCTCCAGGGCAAAGGAATGTTCAACGCCAAGTTCATCTACGAGGAGTCCGGCCTGCCCGGCGGCCCCTTGCCCTTCGACTTCGACCGTTTCATGGCCAACCACGCCGAGTTCCGCATCGGTGGGTTCGATGTGGCCGCTGGTCAGACGATCTACTGGTCGCGTAAAGACATCCACCAAACCTTCGACCTGATGACCAGGGTACGGGCGTCCTCGTCGATCCCCATGGTCATGCCGCCGGTCACCATCAACGGCCGGATGTACGTCGACGGCGCCCTCGGCGTGGGTGGCGGAATCCCCCTGCCGGTCGCTCAGCGTGACGGCTACACCAAGTTCTTCGTCGTTCTGACCCAGAAGCGGGGGTACGTCAAGCGCCAGCAAAGACCGTCGGCCCCCCTGAAGGCGTACTACTGGAAACACCCGACCATCGCCGAAGGCATCCTCCACCGCGCAGGCGAGTACAACGCAATTCTCGAAGAGCTGAAAGACTTGGAGCGCCGTGGGCAGGCCTGCCTGGTCTTCCCCGATCACATGAACGTCACCAACGGAACCCGCAACGTCCCGGCTCTCCAAGCCACCTACGACGAGGGCATCGAACAGGCCCGTCGCGAACTCCCCCGCTGGAAAGAGTTCCTCAACCTGGGCTAGCCGAGGTATTGCCAACGTACTCACATCTGATTGCGCGCAACTGCGTGGCATCAGTCTCCCAGATGAGTACCCCGCACGGGTGGCCCTGGTTATCCCTGGGCGATCACCGGATAGACTGGGTGACTGCGCATCGTCGTACGTTACCGTCCTCACAATGACCTCGGCTTCACGGGTACCGATGGCGAAGACCAGGAAAGAGGCAGAGGCAATGTCTGATATTGATCCACGTCGTCCGATTGACGAAGATCAGTCTTGGAGGCCGCAACCATCCATGTCCGTGCCAGGTCCGGTGGAGGTCGTGTTACCGGTCGAGCCTCGCGCCTATCACGAGTTCTACCGCAACCCCGGCCTGCGCTGGTGGAAGCCACTGGTCGCGTTAGTCGCGGCCGCAGCAGCAGCGGCCATCGTGATGGTTGTGCTCCAGATGGTGTTCTTCTTGGTCAGCCTGGCCAGTGGTAGCGTGACCATCTCGCAGGTGAAGGCAGGCAATGTTTCGGCGACACCGTTGCTCTTCTTGGGCAACAACCTTGGTCTGGTCGCGTTGATCGGTGTGGCTCTGGTGGCGAACCGGTTTATCTTCAGGCAGCCGGTCGGCTGGTTCGTCTCGATCCAAGGCCGCTTGAGGTGGCGCCTGCTGGGCCGGTTCTTACTCATCGCGCTACCGTTTTTCCTTCTGATGATGTGCATCCACATCGCCATCCGGGGCTTTCCAGCCCTCAAGATGGACGCGAACACCGTCCCGATGATCTTGATCGTCTTGTTGACCACGCCACTGCAATGCGCAGGCGAGGAGTTTGCGACGCGTGGCCTTGTGGCCCGCTGTATCGGCGCATGGTTCTCCCACGAGACCCTCGGCTGGGTCGTGTCCACCGCTGTGGCAACCGCCATCTTCATGGTGTTGCACGTGTCGAGTGATCCATGGCTGAATCTGTTCTACGTGTGCTTTGGCGTCGTGGCATCGTGGCTGGTGTGGCGCACCGGAGGCCTGGAGGCCGCGATTGCGGTCCACTACGTCAACAACATGGCGGGCCTGGTGTGGACTCCGTTCACCGACATGACTGGCATCTTCAACCGCCAAGCCGGTACAGGGTCGGCATTCGATCTGATCCAGCTCGCATGTCTCATTTTCTCCGTTGGCGCGATCTTGTGGCAGGCAAAGCGAATGAAGCTGCCGGTTCAGGCAGCCCCTGGGCAGGCATCCGGTCACCTCGATACCGCAGCCGATATCTGAGCTAGCCTGTGGACGCTTCCTGGACCGCGTCGTTCATGGCTTGTCCGGGAGTTTTGTTGCCGAGGAGGGCGCTCTCGATCTCGGCCTGTAAGGCGGTGGAGACGGAGTCGTAGTTCACCACTGTCGGGCGGTAAATCAAGTCGGCGTAACCAGTTTCGGCGGCGGCGAACAGTTCCGGCGACCGGGCGGTGACCGTGGGATCGGTGTAGCTGGACTTCCAGATCGGCAGCCAGCCCGAGGTGTACTGGTTCTGTACCGGTTGGCTGGTCAGGTAGGTGATCAACTGCCAGTCCTGGTCCGGGTGTGCGGAATTAGCCATGATCGACAGGGCCGTCGTACCGTTGATGCCTGGACGGGCCCCTGTGGGACCTTCGGGGGTAGGAAGGATGCCGATCTTTCCAACCACCTGGGACTGAGTCGGATCCTGCAGGACCGCGAAGAACGCCTCCCAGTTCAAGCTGAAAGCGGCCTGGCCTTGAGCCATGGCATTCGCGACATCCTCCTCCAGGAAGGTCATCGACGAGGGGTTGGACAGGCCGGCGTCAAGGGTGTGCTTCATCCATGTCATGGTCTGGACTCCTTCAGCGGAATTGACGGCGAGCGTTCCCGAAGAATCGGTGAACTGCCCGCCAAAAGCACCGAGGAGTTGTCCATAGTCGCAGACCAGAGCTTCAGATGGGGACCAACTCCAGGCGAATGGGTACTGGACCAGTTTCGCGTCCTTGATTTTCTGGGCGACAGCCATGACCCCGTCCCAGGTGTTGAGGTCGGCTTCAGTCGCGCCCACAGCGGCGACCATGTCCTTGTTGTAATAGAGGAACTTGGTCGATGGGCCCCGGGGAACTCCGTAGAATCTGTCGTCGTACTTGGCCGTCGTGTACACCCCGCCAAGCATGTCCTGCTCCCAGGAGGCCGGATACCGATCCGTGACATCCAGCACGATCCCTTTGCTCGCGAATTCAGCGGGCCAAATCACATCCATCAGTACGACGTCGTAGGCCCCCGTGGATGCAGAACTAACAATGGTGTCGTGTAGATCGTCGTACTCGACAAAGGTTGGATCAATGGTGATGGTGGGGTTGTCGGCTTCGAACTGGAAGATCATCGAAGAGATCTTGTCTTGGGTCAAACCGGTTTGTTTCATAAACAAAGCGTTCAGAGTGACCTGTTGGGCCCCAGTCTCAGTAGGGGTGGGAGCGGTGGACGGCGAGGAACAGGCCCCCAATCCGGTCGCGGCCAGCACAGCGGTCACGGCGATGAGAGATGATACGACACTACGCTTCCTCATCATGGAGAAACTCCTTTGATCCTTCTCACTAGCGGATTTGTACGGCTGTTCTCACTCATCACAAGGGGCCCAGTCATGCTCGATATCCCAATGCTCGTGGTGCCAGGGTTCTGGGAAAAAACTCGAAGACCACGGATGACAGGAATCCCACCCTGTCAGACTTTTTCTTTCAATTATAATACGGGCCTGGTTGCGGCCAAGAGGGTGGTGCCAGGTGGCTGTCCGATCGAGCCTAGTCGTAGACCTGGTCGGCCAGAATCTCTATCAGGTGGCGGTACGGCTTGCCCGTCGCCCGGGCCATGCCCAGTTCACAGGTACGGTTGCAGGAGGCATGAACGTCGGCCGCCAGCGACCGTACTTCTGCTGCCTCCGGGCGGGTGGCAGCCCTGGTCAACTCCGGATGGAGCAGTCCGCGATCTCCGGCGAACGCACAGCACCCCTTGTCGATGGGCACAGTCACCGTTTCGGCAACCGCCTCGGCGATGGCCAGAAGATGAGGCGTCAGACCGATCTCGATCGAGGAACAAGTCGGGTGAATAGTGATAGATGCCACCTTGGGAACCGGACCGAGCAGGGGAAGGATTGTCTCGGCAACAAACTGCACACAGTCGATCACGCGTATCCCGGGCTCCCCCGCCAGCATCCGCATCAGGCCCTGCGTACAACTGGAGGCATCGCACACCACTGGGAGCCGGCCGTTCTCGGACGCTGCCCGGACTTGGGGGATGACGCGGTCGGCCATCCGCTGATGCCCGCGTGTCATTCCTTTGGACGACCACACGGTGCCGCAACACATCGAGTCGATATTCTCGGGCACCCGCACAGTGATCCCGGCGCGGGCGCACAAGGCTTCGAACCCGGCCTGGACTCCCGCCCGACCCCTGGAGTCGGTCGTGACAGGCCCGAACATCGAGTTCACGCAGGCAGGGATATATACTGCGTCGGCCTGGCGCCTGGGTTGTGGACGGCGGCGAGACCGCCCACCCCCTGGCAGGTCGGTCGACCACAGGGGTACGGTGTCACTGCCCGCGATCTGGCGCGCCACCTCGTTCGCCCCCACGACGACACTGCTGACTGGCTTCAGGCTCTGCGCGGTTGACAAGGCAGAACTCGCCATATGAGTGGCCCCCGCCCAGTGATCGGCGGCCAGGGCCCAGCCCGCCTGAGCCAGGGGTGACGCCGTTGCGGCCCGCAGCTTCTTGGTGTACGCACCGGTGTCGATGCCGACCGGACAAGCGGTGAAGCACATCCCGTCCACCGCGCACGTCTGGATTCCCGCATAGACGAAGTCCTGACCCAGTTCCTTGGCCAGCGACCCTTGTCCGAGGGCCCGTGCACTGCTGATCTCCCGCTGGACCGCGATGCGTTGCCGAGGTGTCAGAGTGAGAGTACGAGACGGGCAGACGGGCTCGCAGTACCCGCACTCGACACAGGAGTCGATCATCGGATCAACGGCGACCGGAACCTTGATGTGCTTCAGATGGGCCTGCGGGTCGTCATTCAGCACCACTCCATCATTGAGCAGACCCCGCGGGTCGAACAGCCGCTTGACCTCTCGCATGACTTCGTACAACTCATCGCCGTACTGTTTCCGGACAAAGGGCGCCATGACTCGCCCGGTGCCGTGCTCGGCCTTCAGCGAACCGCGATGGGCGAGGACCAGGTCGACCATCGCGTCGGTGAACGCTGCATAGCGGTCGATCCGCCGGTCGAATTGGTCGGTGATCATGAAATGGATGTTGCCGTCCTTGGCGTGCCCGAAGATGACCGAGTCGGGATAGGAGAACTCCTCGAAGAGCCGGCCTAGCCCCACGCAGGTGTCCGCCAGGGATGCCACGGGCACGACCACATCTTCGAGCAGGGCGGTGGTCCCGGGACGCCGGGCGGCGGCGACCGACGCGTACAACCCCTTTCTCAGCACCCACAGTTGTTCTCGCACGCGCGGGTCAGCGGTCAAGGCGGCGGGCCGCTCGACGTGCAGACCAGCCAGCCGCGGACCAGCATCTGCAACAATCTGCCTGAGTTCTGGTTCGCTGGTGGACTGGTACTCGACCAGCAGTGCCGCTTGGGCCCGGGGCTGGATGGCCGAGATGATCTCAGGGCAGTCCGGCAGTGCCTGGCCGACCCGGATCGATGCCGTGTCCATCAGTTCCAGGGTGGCGGCCCCGGTGTCCACCAGGTCGGGAAGCGCCTGGTTGGCCGCGTGGAGGTCGGGGAAGACCAGCAATCCGGTCTGCACCCAGGGCCGTACTGGGATAGTCCGCAGTGTCGCCGAGGCCACGAAGCCGAGCGTGCCCTCACTGCCCACCATCAGATGGGCCAGGATCTGGACCGGGGAGGTGAAGTCGAGGAAGGAGTTCAGGCCGTACCCCATCGTGTTCTTCATCGAGAACTGTTGTTCGATGGTGGCTACCCAGGCGGGGGTGGCCAGGATCCGTCGGCGCAGGCGGGCCAGTCCCTCGAACAGGTCTGGTTCAAGCGAATGGAGTCTATGATCCGCGTCGCGGTCCGAGGTGTCGATGACGGTGCCCGACGCGAGAACGACCACCAGCGAATCCAGGGTACGGTACGTGTTCTCAGTGGTGCCGCAGGCCATCCCCGACGAGTTGTTGGCAACGACCCCGCCGATGGTGCAGGCCGCGGAACTGGCGGGATCCGGGCCGATCTGGCGCCCGTACGGCTCCAGGTAGGCGTTGACGCGGTTCACGGTGACGCCGGGCTGGACGCGTACCCGAGCCCCATCGTCCAAGACTTCAATCTGGTCGAAATGCCGTCTGACATCGGCCAACACGGCGTCGGTCCCCGCTTGTCCGGACAGGCTCGTACCTCCCGAACGGAAGGTGATGCCCATTCCGGTGGCCGCACAGGCCTTCAACAGGCGCGCCACATCGTCGGCGTCGCGGGGAACGGCAACTGCTTGGGGGTAGAGCAGGAAATGTGAGGCGTCGTGAGCCCGCGCCCGGATGGCGGTCGCGCCGGTCAACACCTGCCCTGGACCCAGGCCAACCACGGCTGGGTTCATGGCCGGGTCAGCGCTGGTACGTCGGGCTCAAGGTGGCCCGCCCGATGGTGTGGAACAAGCTCAGGAAGGCGGCTACCGTGCAGCCGGCACCTTCGGGCACATCGACGGCTTGATCCAGCGCGTGGACGGCGAAGACGTAGCGATGAGGGTGGTCGCCAGGAGGAGGCGCGGCGCCGTCGAATCCGAGGGTGCCGGAGTCGTTGCGCACCCGTACTGCTCCCTTGGGCAACGGGAAGTCGACATTGCCGAAATCCCTCGGCACCGACACGTGGCTCGGGGGAAGGTTGAGGACAGTCCAGTGCCAATATCCTGCCGGCGTGGGCGCGTCGGGGTCGAAACACGACACCGCATAAGCCCTGGTCTGGGGCGGGGCTCCACTCCAGGACAACTGTGGAGAGACGTTGGCGCCATCCACACAGTGGCGGATGTCCATCGGTTCCCCTTCAGTCACATCATCGCTTGTCAGAAGGAAAGAGGGCACGACCGGGAGCAGGGAATACGGCTCCGGAGGGTAGGGGCGAGTAAGGTCCATGACAGTCGAGTCTAGTACGACCCAATCCGAAAAACCCTATGAATTCTGAAAGCACACAGGCGCTATCGGTCGTGACCGGTCGCAGAGGACTGTTGGCCGTAGCTGAGAGCTTCCTGAGAGGAAGAAGTCTTGTTATGCTATCCTGGAGCGCATGCGTCGTGTGTCGTGGGAAAAAAAGATGTCTTCTTTGGGCATGTTCTTACTAGTCAGCGTTCTCGCAGGGCTCCTGGTCGCGGGGCTGGCGATTCCTGGTGCGGCTCTGGCCGGAGTGACGAGCACCACGGTGTACGCCTCCTTGACCAAACTGCCCGAGGAGTTGGCAACACCTCCCCAGGCGGAGCGGACCAACATCCTTCTCGCCGACGGGTCCACATTGACCCAGCTTTATGACGAGAACAGGGTCATCGTCAAACTGGACCAGATCGCCCCGATCATGCAGCAGGCACAGATCGCCATCGAGGACGATCGTTATTACAGCCACGGCGCCTTGGACCTGCGGTCCCTTGCGAAAGCCGTATTGAGCAATCTCGGAAGCGGTGACGGTGGTGGCGGTTCCACCCTGACACAGCAGTACGTCAAGCAGGTGCTCGTGGAGCAGGCGATGCAGCAGGACACCGACGAGAAGCGGCAAGAGGCTCTGGACGAGGCTCAGGGCCGTACTCTGGAGCGCAAGATCCGCGAGATGCGATATGCCATCGCACTGGAGCAGAAATTCTCCAAGGACCAGATCCTGGAGAACTACCTCAACATCGCTTACTACGGCGACGGGGCCTACGGCGTCGAGGCTGCCGCCCACCACTACTTCAACACCAGCGCGGCCAACCTGACACTCGCCCAAGCCGCCATGCTGGCCGGCATCGTCCAGACCCCGTCGCGTAACCCGGCCGACCCCGACACCCGCGCTGACGCCATCGACCGGCGCAATGTCGTCATCGACCGCATGCTCGAACTCGGCCTGATCAGTCAGTCGGACGCCGACACCGCGGAAGCCGAGACCTACGATCCGAGCCAAATCCAAAGTCAGCCGAACGGATGCGCGTCGGTCACGAACTTGGATTACATCCAGGTCTGCCAGTACATCTACAACACGCTCCTCTCCGACGAATTCTCGTCTTTGGGCAGTACGTCTCAGGAGCGGCTGGACAACTTGAACACCGGCGGGTACACCATCACCACCACGATTGACCCAGCCAAGCAGGCAGCGGCTCAATCAGCGATCTCCAACCGGATCGGTGACGCGGATCCGGTCAAATCGACGATGATCATGATGCAACCGGGCACGGGAGTCGTGTGGGCGGCGGCCCAGAACCGACGGCAGATCGGTTTCTCCGACGAGGATCTGCTCAACGGGAAAACATCACATGTCTATTTCGCACCCAGCAGCCTGGGTGGCGATGAAGGCGCTCAGCCAGGTTCGACCTTCAAAGGTTTCGTGGTGGCCGCGGCCCTCGACGCCGGCATCCCGCCGACCAAACAGTTCAACGCCCAGTACAGGATGGACTTCTCCAACGACTATTTCATGAGTTGCAACGGGCCAGTCAAGGCTGGCCAGGGCTGGGTGGTGTACAACGATTCCGGCGGCGGGGTCATGAATATGTACCAAGGCACGGCCAACTCGGTGAACACCTACTTCGTGCAGTTGGAACAGTTGGTGGGAATCTGTGCTTCGGCGACCATGGCCGATGCGGCTGGCGCTCAGGTGTCGAATCCGAGCGTCGATCCGGACCATCCCGACATTCTGGCCTACAACGTCGACCCCTCGTTCACCCTTGGGGTGGCCTATGTGTCCCCGATGTCGATGGCCACCGCGTACTCCACCTTCGCTGCCCGGGGTCTGAGGTGTGACCCTGTCGTCGTCGGGACGATGCAGGACCGGAATGGCACGCAAATGCCTGTTCCGAACGGGAACTGTCGCCAGGTGATCAAGCAGTCGGTCGCCGACGGGGTCAACGCCGTTTTGGCCAACCTATTCACCTATGGGACCGGAGCAGGGTTCGGCCTCAGTGGCAGGCCCATGTCCGGCAAGACGGGGACGACTGAGTACGGGTCAGCCGGATGGTTGATCGGGTACGCTCCCAATATCGTCGGAGTGGCTCAAGTGGCGGTGGACAGTAACGGAGTGTGGAGCCCGTTCTGGGCCCCACACATTCGAGGCGGCATGAAGAGCATGTCTGGTGTCAGACTGCCCAGCGGCACGTACCTTAACGGGTTCGGTGCTGCCGACGCTGGCCCGATTTGGCACGCCGCCATGGCTGCGGCCACGTCCGGCATGCCGGTGGAATCCTTCACGAAGCCAACAAGTGACATTCTCTATGGTAAAAAAGTCGTTCCTCCCGACACTTCCGGGATGAGCATGGCCGACGCCCAGACGGCACTTCAGGCGGCCGGCTTCTACGTCACCCAGACGCAGGTGTACGACAATTCTTCTCCGGGCACTCTGCTGAACATCAACTGCGAGTACGTCTATGGCGGAACCTGCACCATGAACATCTCACAGGGACCGCGTCCTCCCGATCCAACGGACACCGGCGGCGGTAATCAGCCAGGTCAGCCCGCGAGTCCGTCGACATCCAGCCCCACTCCTGGCAGCGGTGCCACCGGGGGCCGATAGCAGGTCCCGGTGATGGTCGGTTGCCAGGATGACCGTCGTGGTCAGCCGGTGAACGAGACCTCAGACAAATCCGACTGGAAAACGCCGTTGACGGCTGCCAGTTGGGTGATATAGACCACGACGAACTGTGTGGTTGTCTTGTCGAAGGTCAGGCTCGTGTCGGCCGTCGTCAGGTTGGCGGAGGTCACCGATGTCCAGTTCTTGATGGTGGTCATGTCGGGTGTGGTCACTGTCGACGCGTCCCCGGACGGGACGTAGATGGTCACGGCTGTCGGAGTCAGGTCCGTGGTGATGGAAATCTGGCTAACAGGCACGGGCGATCCGAGGTCGAAGACCAGACCGACTCCTGGCTTGTAATCGGGGATGTACGTCGCGGTCGGGTAGCGCTCGGTCTTCCATGCGGTGTTGGGGTCGCCGTCGTAGGCCAGCGAGACGAGGTCGTCGTTCTCCGTCGCGTCTCCGCCGTCGGTCTTGGCGTCGAAGACTTGCGCGGACACAATGGGCCTGACCACTGGTGCCTGGACGGCAGGGGGGCCCGCCGGATGGGAAGAGTTGTACAGCCCGACGATCAAGGCGGTGACCAGGGCCAGGACGACCAGGATGGCCAAGACGAGGAAGATGCGCGACCACCACCGGGCCTTGTCTGGACGGATCGGGTGCGTCAAGGGAGCCACCGGCTGGGTGGGCTCACTGTGTTCCAGGTGACCGGTGATCTCGGTGTCCTCGTTCGCTCTGCTCGTCCCCATGTCGAGTGCCATCGTGACAGCCTCAGTGTCCGCTGTGGCCGACCCTGTTGGGGCACTGGCCGTACTGGGAGCTGGCGAGACTGCTGCCGGGGCCACTGCTGGGACGATACGTGGACGCTGAACCGGGCTGGTGGGCGCGCGTGGAGCGATACGCGCTTGGGGCTGGAGGGACTCGGTGGCTCGTGCCGCAAGGTCGGCGGTGGGGTCCTTGGTCCCGATGAAGGCGGTCAGCGCCTCGGTGATGCCCTGTGCAGTGGCGATGTGGTCAGGATCGCGGATGGAGAGGATCTGGCGCGTCAGCCGGTCCAGGGGGCCTGGCGTCCCGGGCCTGATGGTCATCGGCGACTGCAAACCGTCGGCGGTCAGAGGAGCGGCCTGGAGACCGATGTCGGTCGCACCTGGCCAGGTGGCGGTCAGGCAGGCGTACATCAGCGCCCCACAAGCGACAACGTCCAAGGCTTCCATATCCATCCGGGACATCTTGGCATCGGTCTCGCGCGGTGTCAGCGCCTGGTCGACGCGCAATCCGGCAACCTTGACTCCGCCGGTCGGAGAGATCATCACCTTGGTCGGGTCGAGACGGCAGTGGTACAGGTGCATGGCGTGGATGCTCGCGAGCACACTGGCCACCTCGCGTACCACCCAGGCGGACTGGGTCCCTGTCAGGGGGCCGGAACGAAGGATCTCGGTCAGGGTGTGGCCCTCGGTCCACTCGGAGATGATGTACGCCTGGTCAGCGTCCTGTCCGGCGTCGAGGATGCGCAAGAAACGGGCGTCCATGGCCGCGGAAGCCTGTCCCGCCGCTTCGAGGACGGACATGGTGTGGTCGTCGTTGGGGAAACAGGTGGCAATGACAGGGCGGGAAAGACTTTCGTCGACGCCGGTCCAGCGGCTGCCCGTGCCGATCTTGCCGGTCAGTGAACCCAGACGGTAGCGCTCGGCGATCAAGACGCCTGGAACCAGCGGTGTGAGCCCGGTGAGGACCGGTTGGGCCTCCTCGGCCCCGAAAGGCGGCAAGTACCGGATGATTTGTGTGGGGATGTCCTGGGGGTCGGGCTGGGGCCCGGAAGCAGTGTCGGGTGTGTTGGGCTGATCGGATTCCACTTTTTTCTCCTTCCTCAGCATCGAACGGATCATAGTTTCCAGGTCCTGGATTTCGGGCAGATTGGTCATCTTCGCCAATCCCCAGTAAACACCAAGCCCGGCACATCCGGCGATGACGAGGCCGATCACTCCCAGAACCCGTCCAGGAAACAGGACGGTCTGGAGCCAACTGATGCCCCCGCCCACAGCCGCGCCGGGGATGGACAGTATCACCAGATAACCGGTGAATCCCGCGATAGGCGTCCTCAGGCCAGGCACAGCCCGGCGCAGCAGGATCCAGGACCACCCAGCACTGAGGATGTACGCCATGGTGTAGGCGATGGCGATGCTGGGGGCGACCCACACCGTGGGCACTTTGAGCAGCACGACCAAGACGGTGGCGACCACGCTGGTCACAGCGACGAATCCCACTTCGACAAAGAAAGGCGTCCGGGTGTTCGCCATGGCGTTGAAACCTTTGGACGTCATGAACCTCAGCGTGAAGGGGATCAGACCCACGGCCAGGATCGCCACAGTCCACCCGACGTACGAACCGCCTGAGCCTCTGCCGTAGGCAACCAGGCCGATCGGCACTCCCACGATGACCATGAGGACTGAAATAGGGACGATCACTGTGTAGATGAGCCTCAGATTGGACATCAACTGGTCGGTGTAGCGATCCCAGGCCCCGATCGCGGACAGTTTGGACAGCGACGGCATCAAGGCTGTGACCAGGGAAACGGTGAGCAAGCCGTGGGGGACCTGTGAAATCAATACAGACGTTTGGAATACGTAGACCCCGGCGCCGTGCCCGGCTGCGGTGGCCGATGAAGCCAGCCGAATGATGACGATGTAGAGCAGTTGGTCGACAGCAACCAAGGCCAACGCCCACTTGACCATGCGGGCCGTGGCCGCCAGTCCGGTGTGGAAGAAGTCGAAACGTGGACGATAGCGGAAGCCGACTTTCTTCAAGTACGGCACGAGAATCGCCGCTTGACAAGCAACTCCGAGCGCTGTGCCGATGCCCAGGATGGCGATTTGAGCGGAGGAGAAGGGCAGCGAGGTGTCGGAGTGGAAGCCCCAGACAATCGCGTACGTCCCCAGCATGAGGATCTGGATGACGTTGTTGAGCACCGGCGCCCACATGGTCGGCCCGAAGGTGCCCCGGGCATTGAGGATCTGGCTCAGCAGCCAGAAGATGCCGTAGAAGAAGACCTGCGGCATGCACAAGACACCCAGCAACAAGAGGGAATGATAATGGGCGGCCATCTCCGGTCGGCGCCAGGCGGAGTTGATCATCACTGCCATGACCACGGGAGTTCCGATCATCAACAGGACGGTCACGATGACCAGCAGACCGGAGAACAGGGTGACGATCCGGTCGGAGTACGCCTGTCCGCCATCGGCGTCCCGGCTCATCGCCCGCATCAACTGGGGCACGATCACGGCGTTGAGCACTCCGCCCAGCAGGAGCAGGTAGATGGTCGAGGGGATCTCGGAGGCGGCGGAGAACATATCC
>Ga0123354_10010884_pt1 | contig 14034 bp, 9 predicted proteins | sample TergutLab28metaG_2_FD_97872 | JGI IMG/M metagenome (GOLD analysis project Ga0123354, IMG submission 97872) | Labiotermes labralis P4 segment gut microbial communities from Petit-Saut dam, French Guiana - Lab288 P4 | ecosystem: Host-associated > Arthropoda: Insects > Digestive system > Gut ... | reverse complement strand
ATTTCCCGACCTCAGTCTACTCTTTATTTCTTCCCGAATAGAATTTTGGATTGTTAAAGTTGTTCCCAAATATTTAAACTCTTCCACCCTCTCGAAGGTACTATTATCAATCCTCACACTGTGGACAAGAAAACTTTACTGATCGTAAGTGCCGGTGTAGCTGAGTCTCTATAGACGCAGCTGCTTTCTGGGCTACCGGAAAATCGACGTTAGATTTTCAGCGGATACAAGTTTCTTTTCACTTCCGCTTTCAGAATAGGCAGTCTGGCCTCGTGCTTGTTCAACAAATTGCTATATCGCATACGTTAACAATACAGGATCATTATTTTATCTCAGAAATTTCGTTTGTTACTTCTCACCGCTATCCGCTGCGTGTGTTGGGCGGTCAGCTGAGAGGGTTATGTTAATATGATAAGCGAACCGACAGAAAGTGAAAACGATATTTATCAAATGAAATAATAAGCGGCTCTTCTTGATACTGTACGAAGAGAAGGACCCAATATATGGGGTGTTTTGGTAAACTTATGTCACATCTTCACCTGAACAGAAACACCAGGTTCTATCCGGTAGAACATTTCTGTCTTTAGTCCTTGGCTTCCTGATGCATTGATATTGATGTGTCGTTCTTTCCGAAGTAGAAAGACAATCCTAAGTTCACGAGTTCTTGTTGAAATTGTTGGCTGACCTCGCCTTATGCAGTTTTTATAGACTGCAGTATGTAAGCTAACTCTGTTTACAAAGGGAGAGAATCAATGCATGTTAACTTGTTAGTTCATGGAACTTATATTCACATCCTACCCCAGCGTCACGGATAACAGAAACGAGTAAACCCCTCATAGAGTTTGATTTTGTTTCTCCCCAATCCCCCAGAATTCTCACATAAAGTATCTTTCCTCAAGGAATTTAAGGTAATTTAATTTTGTTAGAACGCTTTTCTGAAATCTCTGAGAGATCTCCAAGAAATAAGAAGCTAATAATTTGTAAATCAATAAGCAGTACAACCTGAAGAAGTTTCTCGCTATACTATAAAAACATTAAGCGTGAATTATTAACCATCAAGAACAAATAAATGAAAGTATCTTGAATATTAAAGTCTTTGGACTGTGACACTGTGTTACTGGACGATTAGTCCTTGACGTTTCGAAGGATAGCGGCGAATCAATCTTCTTGAACTACTTGATCCGGAAGATGAACGCACAATGATCCTTTTGAACAGCGGGAACTGGTTGTCAAGCGGCACGGCACCATATGCCGAAGGACTTTATTCTTCAGGAACAACGCTGCGAGAGCCTCAGATCTACCATTAAACTATCTTGTTTTCTTACAGTAAACTTATTTTTTTTTTGTAAACGGAAATTAAGATGAATAATAAGTGTAATGATGTCCGCGTTGCTTTCACTCATGTTAGTACGAGGTCCAGCTTCAGTACAACCTGAAGAAGTTTCTCGCCATACAATAACATCATTAAGCGTAAATTATTAACCATCAAGAACAAATAAATGAAAGTATCTTGAATATTAAAGTCTTTGGAAAAGTGCGTTTTTCTGTATGTAATGTATTCATAATTAATTGCCTGAAAATGACGCGAGACCTTAAAATGAAAGAACAGTGCGAGGAAGTAGTGTTGCATATAAGCGGAAGGTCTCTTTTGTTTACGGAAGTTCCCGGGTTCAAATGACTCGTACACTGGTGGCTGTGTACTGCCTGGATAAAAGGTAAATCAGTCCCATTACAGGCCTGAGGTGCCCAGGATGGTGGTAAGGTTGCCAGCCTTACGCACCGGCCACTTTTACCCCCAGGAAATACTGCTGATACTAATTTCTGTTAGAGGCTGAGTCGACCCCAGGGCCATAGTGCGATCGGAAGGATTATGCCAATAAAAAATTCCAATGACACCATCTGGAATCGAACCAGCGACCTTACGATTTGTAGCACAGCAACTTAACCACTGTGCTACCGCGGTCCCCACTGGATAGTGCATTTAATTAGGCCGCGATCGCTTAGAGAGCCTTTAGAATGTATTATTTAATTTAAAAAAACATGTCCGACACGGTATGGTCTGAGCATTTGAAAGTGACCTTAAATTAACCAAGAAACAGTTTTTTTTTGTAATATATTTTGTCCTTGAACTCCAGTTGAATCTAACAATGCACCCAACAAAGCACACACATTTGTAGACCACAAACACATGCATTATTCAAATCCTGCAACGTTTTTCAGCCTTGGATGGCCGAGAGGGCCGAAACATGCGGGAGGAGTTGAATAATACGTGTATTTGTGGCTTACATATTTGTGTGCTTAGTTGGTTGTATTATCAGACAAGAATAAAGTCATTTGAGGAAGTTAGCGCAATGTCATAATATGTAGTGGCTGGCTAACATGGCGTCGTTTACGTTGGCCGTCATTGGACGAGGGAGCAGCTTTGGTTACTTCTCTTGTCAGGATGGAGATAAGTTAGCGGTCGGTAAGGCCTTGTGTTACGTATTCAGGAAACGACTCTTCGGGGCTCGAGGAGAGTTGAGGGGCGTTGCAGGACAAGATGGGAACTGAACTTCTTTCTGTCGTTGGTAGATACGTGAAGGTGGGGAAAGGGATGCTTACCTACGCTACAGGGTTACCGAAGGGGTTCCTTGTATAGCTGACATGGGAAGTATGTTCAGATAAAGAGCGACGTAAGAACGAAAACTTAGCGTGGGATTTAAACGGCAGATCTCCACGTTGTTTCGGGTCGAGTATTGGGCTGTTTAACGATGCTCAAATGTTAGCCAATCACAATGGTCGCCGTACGCTCTTGGAGTTCTCGAACTCTGGGATTTCGGGTTTGAATCCGTTTTGGCGTGGTTGTGTAAGCATAGCCCCCCGTGTGTTACTTTGTCTTGTGTAGGTAGAGGTCTTCATCGGACACTACTCCGATTCGTACATTCGGTCCTGCTGTTTCTGAAAGGACCCGCTTATAACAAGATTGTTAATCGGGGTAAGCCGAAACCCCGTCATGACATCCCAAATTACTACTGTCGTCGACTCACGGGACCAACTTTGACCTTAACAGTGGTAGCACAGGAGGAAATCAATCTGTTAGATATTTATGACCAGTAACCGATGCATTCCAATCAAAAATACATTAGGCTACAGTGTCCTTTTGTTTTGTGCGTGCGAGTTAATACTGTTATTTGCTGTTGCGTTCTGTCTAGTTAGAGCTTTGCATAAATTTGGCCTAGAGACTGAACACCCAGCAAACTGTGACCAGTGGAAAGTGACAGATGTACAGTAAGGAACTAATGATTTGAGCAGGATCTGTATATATATATATATATTTCTCAGGTTTAGCCCGGAGATAAGGGACCCAATTGGCGCTGTCCATGTCAAAGCTGTTCACATTAGTGGCGGATAGGTTCTCCTTGGGAGTAGAGTCCTTGAGATGCTAATATTCGCTTACCTGGTAACAAATTCCCCGCCGTTTATGTAACCCCACAACTCACTGCCATGTTCGCCTTATTAAGTTTACGACTGAAGTGATCGGAACCGACTTGTAGCGGTGAGGCTCGAAAAGACCGTCCTTACCTGCCGCTGGATTTTTCGTTTTTTCCAGGGTTTGCCGCGTTGCAAATTATTTTACTTTCACAAGTGATTCTTTTGGCCCTATCGAGAAACGCTGCGCAGTCAACAACTCCTAATAAATAAGCTGCTACATGAATTTTTTGGGGGGCCGGGTAGCGTAGTCGGTATAGCGACTGGCTACGGGCTGGACGGTCCGGGGATCGAATCCCCGTGGGGGCGAGATTTTCCGCACCTGTCCAGACCGGCCCGTGGGCCCACCCAGCCTGCTGTACAATGGGTACCGGGTCTTTCCTGGGGCTAAAGAGCGGCCGGGTTGTGACGCTGACCCCTCACCCCCTCCTAGTGCCTTGGTCAGGAAAGAGTAGAGCTATACCTCTGCTCCCCCTATGGGCCGTACAGCCTGTACAGAGCCTCAGTACCTGTGCAAGGGTGCACTTTAACTTTTTTTTGCATGAATTTTAGGGTGATCAAATGAAGGAGAATGAGGTGTGTATGGAACGTAGCACACGCGTGGGAGAAAAAGAAATGCATACAGAATTTTGATGGGGAACCCGAGGGAAAGAAATAACTATAAAGACCTTGGCATACATTTGAATATAGTAAAAGTAAGTAGATCTTAAAGAACCAGGGTGAGGAGTGCGGGGGCGGATTTGTATGGCTCAGGACAGGGACAAGTGGCTGGCTTTTGTCAACACGGTAATGAACCGACGCCTTCCATAAAGTGCGGGGAATTTATGGACTAGCTGAAGAACTGCTGGCTTCTCAGAAGAACTTTACTGCATGGATTTAGTATGATTTTTCTTAGTGAATTGGCCTGTGCTCTATCTGCATTGAGGGCTCAGGTATTCGACATCCAACTGCATTGCCGACGGTAGCCGGCTTAGCTTAGTGCATCATTGAGCAAAACGAGGCTTTTCTATGTTCGTGTTGCGGCCTGCTATCCAATTTCGAAAGTGTGAAGCCGGAAGATACGAAATAGGTAAATAATTGTTTTATCGCCATTCGTACAAAAATTCTGTTCGGACATCCCTATGTTATTGATAGTAGGAAATACTTTTCATACCAAGATGGAAACGTTCGTTTCATCTGACTTAAAAGCAGCTGTCACGATGCTTGGTAAATAGGAAAATAAAATCGTTACTTGTGCTCAGTTCATTTTACTCACGATTTAGTATGAGAAAATTAAAGACTTATTAGGTAAGATTATTTCCGAAAGTTGTACTATTAATTCAGATTTGTAAATATTTCAGTTAAGTTTTAGCGCTCCAATATTGGCACTATTGAGGACGGGGTGCCATAGTTAATGATACGTCAGTAAAAAATATAGCTGTTATTTGTAATGTGGCCCGCAAATGTTTTTTCCCCCTTGATTTTGCCCTCGTGCCGGTAGGGCTTTGCACCACTGGCTCAGTGTAATGGCTAGGCTGCGGGTTGGACTGTCCGAGTTTCTTTCGACCCCAGGCAGGAACAAGATTGTTGTCTCTTTTCCAAAACGTCCAGACGGGCTGTGGAGCTCACCCAGCCTCCTGTCTACTGTGTACCGGGGTTATTTCCCCGGGGGTAATGCGGCCGGGGCGTGAATTTAACCACTCGCCTTAATATCTTACCGAGCTGCACCTCTAGTCCCCTTATAAGCCTTCATAGTGTGGTTGGGGTGAACTTGGTTTTTCACCTTTACGAGGAGCATTGCCGACACACTTTCTACCTTGACCCAAGAGTCTCAGGGTCTCACAGCTAAGGTCGCCGTAACAGTTACGTCACGCGAGACAGTGACATGTGACAAAAGCAATCACGGACGGATATCACAATCTTGTCACCTGAATGCTGAGCGAGTAACATATTCAGATGGCGTGCCGACAACACATTAAAATGTCTCGTTGGGCTGCAAGTACATCATAAGTTGAAAACTAGTCGCAGTACGTTGGTACTAATGTAAATACGTGTAGTAGGAAGAATTCTTCCGTAAGAAATGTCGTGAAATCAGTCTGGTGTTCGTTGGACTATATCCGACAGTAATCCACGTCAATTGAAAGCATGGCCTTGACTGGAGAGTTATGCAAGTCATTAGTTTGGTTTGTAAACTTGTGTTCGGAAAAGAATTGCTTCTGACTTACTGGCAAGAATACGGGGTGTTTCCAATCATGACGCTGGGAATGGTACTTGTTAAATGGTACTTGTAAAAGCGATCCCATTTAGCCCAGTTCAACCGGTATGCAGCTTAAAACACAGTAACGTTACTTGTCATCCCGAAGTCTGCGTTACGACAGATCCATAGCCTCATCAAAAGCGATTTCTTCACAGAGTGCGGTCTAGTTCTTCCTCTTTCAATTTCCAGTGTCTCCTCTTTTCCTTAAGGTCATCCAAAAGCTGCTTGCCCCTTCTTCCTCGTCTTCCCGTCACTTCTATTTTTCCTCTGTCTTTCATCCACTAACGCGTTTTGGAATGCAGTCCATACGCAAGATGTGACCAATTCAGTTAGCCTTTCTTCTTTGTACAGTACGTAGGATATTAATTTTATCCTTGATTCTGTGTACTACTTCTTAATTTCTCACACGATCCGTCCAACTGATTTTCTGCATCCTTCTCCAGAGCCGCATTTAAAAACTTTCAAGGTATTTATGATATACTTCCCGAAGTGCCCAAGTTTCAACACCATACAAAGCTATGCTCTCACTTGACTAGTTTCTTCGTTAACACTAAGTTTCCAGTTTGCCGTCGAATAGTGTCTCCTTCTTCGCCTTCTTTAGGAATGTTGCTTTTTCTGTGGCAATCCTTGATTTAATTTCACGTGTACATCTCGCGTTGTTTGTTATGCCACCCAAATGTTTGAAGTACTCCAAACTTTCAGTTGTTTTTGATCGTACTGTATGTAAATTGAAACTTATGTCACTTATGTATGAAGTACAGAACTGTTAGGAGCTACAAGGTTGGGCAGGGTGAAGAGGCAGAGGGCATGGACCAAGAAGTGATGCTATGGGAGGAGTTGGAGAGGTGACTTTACGCTAGATCAAATGGATCGATCATTGCTGCGTTCTTCATTTTTATGTTAGTGCTGTTGATGTGTCTCCCCATGCCTTGGCTTGTGCCTATCTCTCCGTGCAATAATGTCTGAAGCAGTGGTTCACACTTTCCGTAAGAAGCGGGGTGAGACAAAGCGATATGTGAGAGCTGTTGTGTCTTTTGGGGGCGGATCACATCGTTGTGGGTCGCGTGTGATGCCTCTGTCATTCTTTTCACAAACACTGCTTTTGAACGAAAGAGAGGAAATCATTTCTTTTCGCATCGCTTGCCCCGCGTGCATGGCTTACCTTAGATTTATTGTTTTGTGGGTTTTACCACACTTTTTGTGGAAAGGAATAAAATGGAAGGTCATATATAGACTGCTCAATGGACATTTTCTTGAGTGTCGGTTGTTTTTTCCGCTATGTTAGGTTGGTCTGTACAAGGTGTGTTCAACTTTGTGTTTGGTGCAGCTTCGGCAGTTTGGGCTGCATGCCGGCAGCATTACACACGATACACAGAATGACGAATGATTACGCATAATTATATGTATACTTTTTCCTGTGTTCTATATAACATGCAATCAAGTATACTGATAATAATAGGACAATTTGTCGAAAACTTCAGTGCACAACGTGGTGTAGGGTATATCTATGTCAGACACATTTTTTACAAAACCATTTCCTAATGTAAATAAACAGCTCAATAATTTTGCCTGTGTTTTTGTATGGGTATGAAACTTGGTCGATGACACTGAGGGAGGAACGTGGGCTGAGGCTGTTTGAGAATAGGGTGTGGAGGAGAATATTTGGGCCTAAGAGGGATGAGGTAACAGGGGAGTAGAAAACTACATAATGAGCTTAATGATCTGTACTCCTCACCCAATATTGTGCGGGTGATAAAATCGAGAAGAATGAGACGGGCGGGGCATGTAGCGCGTATGGACGAGGGGAGGGGCGTATACAGGGTTTTAGTGTGGAAGCCTAAGAGAAGGAGACCGCTGGGGAGACCCAGACATAGATGGGAGGATAATATTAAAGTGGATCTTCAGGAAGTGGGATATGGGGGCATGGACTGGATAGATCTGGCTCAGGATAGGGACAGGTGGCGGGCACTTGTGAATGCGGTAATGAACCTTCGGGTTCCATAAAATGCAGGGAATTTCTTGAGTAGCTGCAAACTGGTTAGCTTCTCAAAAAGGACTCTTCTCCATGGAGTAAGTAAGTGAGTGAGTAAGTAAGTAAATAAGTAAATAAACAGCTCTTATGTTTTCAGAATTTCTTCGGCGTTTTGTCTCGTCTTGGCCAGGGAAAGGGCTGAAATACGTTTGCTTATTTCGGGTGTCTCCGCAGGCAACTTGTGTCTCGGGCGACATGTTGCTCGCGAGCTACGAGTTGGGCGGGCCTGGTCCACACAGTGTTTTTGTACATAGTCAGATACCATTGTTTTGCTAATTTCATAGAGCGGATTGGATGCGCAAGTGCTGTTTTGACCACAGTCAGTAGGTCTCCGTACCGAATCCTCGAATCATCTACTCATGACTCGGTTTTTATACGATTCTTTCCAAGCGCGACTTATTGCACTCGCCTAATCTGTTAAAAGTACTAGTATGTATGCACTTTATATCTCCACGTAGCAGCGTCCTTGAGAAATCTAACTAGGCAAATATCCTGCCTTCCGTAGTGCCTGAAGGTTTACTACCATGTTAACAAAACCCTCCACTAGATCTTGTCTTGATCGACTGGGTTCAATTAGCATCTTTACATCCTTCTTCTTTAAGACGTATTTTAAAATTATCTTGTTCATTCCGAAGTCTCACTATTTTATTTTGGAGACTTTGGATTCTAGGACCGGTGTTGGTGAAGATTGCATATTGCTGGGTCGTTACGCCGTGGCGAGTGGTAAATAATTATCTGAGTATTTACCAGATGGCAGGCGTAACGTTCCCGAGGATTTGAAATTTCAAGTGGCTTTTATTGTAGAGTTTTAAGCCACGTTTCCTACATATTCTAATCGCTACTATCCTTTCTACGTGCCCCGCCCATCTCATTCCATTTGGTTTTACCACCCTAATAAATTACGAAGCTTCTGCCTATGCAGTACTCTATTCTCAACTTTCTGCTACTGTCCCTCTCTTTACACATTCGAAGATTCTACTGAGAATTTTGTGTTCTGACAGACCCATGATATGGCTTGATTTAGGATACCAGTTTTTGCACTCAGTGGGAGCCGGAATACCGTAGTAGGTATAGAGACTCGCTACGTGCTGGACGGTTCGGGGTTCGAATCCCGACAAGGCCAAGAAACCTCTTGCCAGATTTCAGGCTTCGTTTTTTATTGCTGGGTCCTTGAAGATGGGACCCAATGGCTGCCCCGAAACGTCCGTAAGCAACTACCAACGTACGTTTGCGTAACAGGCCAGAAGAGCGAAGGCCTCAGTTCTTTCCTTCAAAAACCTACTGACCGGCTACGGGGTCCACCCAACCTTCTACTTAGAAGGGTACCGTTGCGGTTTCCTGGGGATAAAGCGGTCGGGGCGTGAAGTTTGCTGCTCACCTCCATCTACTTCCGAGTTTAAGAATTAGTGAAGCTATCTATATTCCCGCCATGTGCTTCCCCTTGTTTATTTTCGCGCCTTTACAATATGACAGGCAATATTTTCTCATGAAACTAATCCATACTTAGAGCGTAGTCGGTATGTTCACAGTGCTACCGGTTGGATGGTCGAAGAATGAGTTTCGATTTCCGATAGGGATAATGATGAATTTTTCTTGTTAGTGGCAACGTCTCGACCGGCTCTCTGTGTACACTTATCTTCCTCTTAAATGGGTATAGGGAGCTTTTTACAGCGGAACCAAGCGGCCCGGGGGTGCAGCTTACTTCTGACGTTCATCAAATGCTGAGGCTTAGAAAGAGTGGAGCTGTATCTGGCCCCCTCTGTATACAGAGGTGCTGATAAATCCCTAGCCCGACCAAGAAGGAAACAAGGTACATTCTACGCATCTTATGGAACTTGGAGGTTCATTACCACATTCACAAGAGTCCACTACCTGTCCCTAACCTAGCCAAATCAGTCCATTCCTCTGTCCATCACACTTTTGACAGGCGCAGCTTGTTTCCTTCCTGGTCGGGCTAATGACTTATCAGAACTCCGCTACCTTCATGGCAAGCGCTGGGAAAACTCATACATCCTCCTTTTTGAAGCTATTCAGTGACGTCATACATTCCTGTTAGTGACATTAAGTATGAAAGAATTATAAGCTGTGATATCACGGAAGTATAAATCCCCATTTGTATCTCACATGGCGCCGTGCGTGGAAGATAAGTATTCTGTATTGTGGAACGATGGCATGGCTCATTCGATAAGTGACTACGGTCTGAGCGGCCCAGTTTGGTTTCCGGTAAGAGAAGCCTGTTCTGTTTTCATGACGTTCGGTCAGGCTTTGCAGCACATTTGAATATGCTGTAGGCGTTTACGAATGAAAGGTGTGAAGGACCGAGATTGGCACACGGACTTCAGGTTACTAACCTGTCATTGTGTAGTGTAATTGTAGAGGGCTCTAATGCTCGTAGGCGATACGGAAAGTGATGGCCCCCTTGTTGTTCTAGAACCCTGAATTTGAGTGTATTTAGTATTGTGCAATAAAGAAAAGAGAGAGGAACGACAGGTAAGAATCATGCATAAGCTGGATAAGTAACATAATCGCTGCGTTGTAATTATCCTTCTCTTAGCTATCTAGTTATCGTTTTTTGCTGTTTTAACTTTTTTATTGTATGATGCTCTTAAGGACGATTTTTTGTTGTTATTAAACATGAAAGTTGTTTGTACTTCACACACATACACACGAGACATGTATGGGTATGTATGTAATAAGTTAATTATGTATGACTTGCAGTAGAGATGCGAAAAAAGGCCAATTTCACCTAGAACAGGTCATGAAGGCCCAGAGGTGGAGTAAAGTAATAGCTCTACTCTTTCTTTAACTCGGCGATAAATGGGGGTGGGTGGTCAACGCCACGCCTACGCCGATTTACCCCTCCCAAAGGAACCCGGTACCCATTGTACGGTATGTTTTGTGGGCCATAGGGCCGATCTGGACGGGTGCGGAAAATGTCGTCCTCTACCGGGATTTGATCCTTCGACCGTACACCCCGTAGGGCGTCTCTTTACTGCGAAATGTATGCAGAATTTTGACCGGAAAAGGGATAATTTGCAAGATCTAGATGTAGATGGAAGGGTAATATTAAAATGTATTTTAAGATATTACGTGAGGATATGGACTGGATTAATGTTGCTGGGGATTGGAGCCATTTGCGTGCTATTTTGAATACATGAATCGACCTCTGAAGTCTTTAAAAGTTGGATAATTTCTTGAGTAGGTAAGCGAATGTTGGCTTCAAATGAAGAAGTCGCTTGACGTAGTTATCTAATTTGGTGGATTCGTATAATAGGTAACGGCGAGACAGCTGCGTGTAAAGCAATAAACCAGCATGTGGCTGTATTACGCACATTTGCTTCACTAATTCTCCCATTATTTGCATAGATTACGTATAATTCGAGATCGTTATATTCTGTGTTACACCTCAGCAAGATGATTCTGCACGTGGCAATGGTTCGTTTGTTGACTGGAATTTTGCTGCTTGCGTTTCAGTTTATTTTGTACATCTGATAGCATTCTGTGGCACATCGTGAAAGTTAAGGGTAATTAAAGGTTAGGAATTAAAGATAAAATTGAATTTTGTAACAGTTTTAAGCATATTATTATGAAGTAGAGCTATATAACACATTTTAGCATACATTTTAAGGGCTATAAATATAACATAGCATGTTCATTGTAAAAGAGTTAATGTACAGGGTGGCGCAAAAGTCGCTTGACACGTTTGACATGTTGCCTCTAGTGTCAGTTGAAGTTTGCACCACTCTCTATAATGCACATAATATAAAACGGGTGTTAGGTTTACCAGTTTACTAGGTCCTACAAAAGTTCGCAAGCCACTTTGCATATGTAAACAACGGAATATGAGTTATTAATAATTCCAAACATGTCGGGTTTTATGTAAAATGGTTATTATTTGCAGAAATGTGTGCTTTTGGTGGAAATAAATTTGTTTAACCATTGAAAGCCTAGTTGTTACTTTACGTACAACCGGGTTTAACGTTATAAATTTCACGTTTTTTTCCACAGTATACACGTATGTATGTTTTGTACTTATTTAAGAACAAACAGTGTTTATTTACCTCTACACCATTCACTGTATGGTGTGCTTACTGTTCGGTACGAGCTGATTCCTTTTGTATGGTTAGTTTTTGTCCTTAAAGTGTTCATGGATTCAATTGAGATCCAGTTTCAATTTCATAGTATCTAAGACATTGATTCTACTACAAACGGCAGTACAACAACAATAATAATAATAATAATAATAATAATTATTATTATTATTATTAACTGCAATTGGATTGCCACCCGGTGGCAGTGGTTATTTTACATGTATACAAAATATGAAATTGGTTACTAATAAATTTAAGTCGGGAGGGCTACATGAGAAGCATGTAGTGGGAACTTGGAATCTTGGGGACCATCTCAGCATTTGCTTATAGACACAGGGAAACCAAGAAAAACCTGTGTCGAGGTGGCCGGTCGTAGGACCTTCCGAATACTGACTTCTAGCCAGCAGTCCGGCATCTTATAGTATATAGAATAGCTAGTAGCGATATGAAAGTTTTGTCTGCGATGGCTTTCTGCAAGATCGAGTAGCCTGCTAGGATCTTATCAGTGGTTCGAAGGAACATGCCAGTATCTGCTTTGGCCTCTACCCCTTAAGAGGGAGGCGACAGGTTCGTCTGGAACGCTGGTAACAAGCTATACCAATTTACACGATATTTCAGCAGTGAAGACTACAATCTAAACTCCCATTGACGTTGGTTTTCTGTATTCGCCAGTAATAGAAAATTCAGTGGTAGAAAGAAAAAAAACTGAAAAAGTATTTCTCGTGTGGGCGTAATATCTCTAACTGGGCCATATTTTCATGCTGATGGTACGTGTGGGCTACGATATTATATCACGAGAAAAGACGTAGATTTAACTAGTGGCAGGGTTCTGAGGAAATGGATTGAAGGGCTGTCAGATGGAACCATTGCTAGGGAGATTAGAATTGTCAACATTTCTCGCCGAAATCGTGACGGTCTTTGCACTAGTGAGTTTATAAGAGCTCGGTAAATCAAATTATAGTATTCTGGGCTAGTACGCCATGTAGGCAAATGTGTTTTTGACAGAATTCACACTGACGAGGCAGACAGCATATTCCTCCGAACTTTCGGAGCAGACGTATTATCCTTCGCATTGTAATAACCCAGAAGACGATTATTCTTACAAAACTAGACGTGAAAGCCTGAAGACTTTATATATTTATCAATAAATATTTGAATTCTGATAAGGCGTAGATCCCCTGGGAACTGATTTTGGATTTTTTTTTCGTGTCATATCGTGCAGTGTATCTTGTTTTACAAGTTTTATAGACGGGGGAAGTTTTTAGACGAATTAATTTGAGACTTCGGACTTCAAACTGGTAGCAAAATGCAGCTGAAGATGTCTTTAATGCTGATTATTCTTCCTTGGTTTGGTTTCGAAAACCATTTTATTCTACCCGTGTACCACCTGTTTCTATACATTCATCTGTCTGCACGTAAAAGCGCTAAAATTACTCAACGAATTTGGATCAAACCCGGTATCGTAGAGTTTTACTAAATTTTGTGGTGTTGTTTCGGAATTTCCTTTCTTATCGTGATCTTTGTCCTATCTCTTTCGACTGTACAAACCACTGCTGATGAAACAGTGCCATTATTTAACCCAGTAATTCACATTGCAAGCAACTTAGAACTTGTTTGTTATTTCCTTAGTTCGATTTCCGAAGGATCTTCTCCGCCTTCTATCTACAGTTGAACTTGAACCAGGGGCGCACAAAATTTCCGAATATCTAATTTTATTTCGTGTCATATCGTGCAGTCTGGCCGCCAGCTGGGTGACATGGACACCTGCAAGAGTCATGAGCGACGATACAGGGTGTAGTCCCCCGGCCGATTTAGTGACCGGCATTCGTGAACCCCTAAGTTGAACAACCTTAATTATTTTCTCTTATTAACTAGCGGTATCTGATAGGCGGGCGGTGGAATGGGGAGAGTAAATAAAAATGATTATTCAGCCAATTGAGAGTCCCCCAAACAAATAATCTGCTGCTTTCAAGGAGCTCTGCTAAAGCCCTACACCACCACACCCACTTTTCTCCACTAGTGTGCTACGATGTTTTATATGGGTGTGAAACCTGGTCGCTGACATTGCGGGAGGAAAGAAAGCTGAGTGTGTTTGAGAACATGGTGTTGAGGAGAATATTTGGACCTAGGAGGGACGAGGTAACCGGGGAATGGAGGAGATTGCATAACGAGGAGCTAAATGATCTGTACTCCTCACCCAATATTGT
>Ga0123354_10010883_pt1 | contig 14035 bp, 4 predicted proteins | sample TergutLab28metaG_2_FD_97872 | JGI IMG/M metagenome (GOLD analysis project Ga0123354, IMG submission 97872) | Labiotermes labralis P4 segment gut microbial communities from Petit-Saut dam, French Guiana - Lab288 P4 | ecosystem: Host-associated > Arthropoda: Insects > Digestive system > Gut ... | reverse complement strand
TATCCGTAGCGCAGGGGAAGAATTTTAACTTAAAGATTGTTTTCGGGTGGGGGGAGGGGGGGTGTGTTGGGTATTCGGGAAAAGTTCCAAGGTTTCGGAAAAAAAGATTCCCCCCCCCCCCCCAACCTTCAGGCTGAACTGAATTGTTTCAAGTGGATGCTGTGGAAGAAAGCGTTTCGTTTCTTTTCTTCGTATCACTAACGCATCCACTTGAAAGAATCCAGTCATCCTAAAGATGGGGCAAAACTTTCCTCCAAAACGTGCGAGCATTTACCCATTAAACGGCAAAGAAACCCAAAATAAGACCATCACTTATCAATCACCGCTGTAAACTCCTGAACACGTTCAATCTAGACTTGCTTATAAAGCGTAAACATACATATTTAAAATAAGAAAGAATAACAATAAAGAGACGCAATGTTAAGTACATTAAATAAGGCGACAAATTTCTTTGACAATGGCAATATTTTATTTACTCGTTTATCTCATTTCTTAACCTCTCTGTCGTTAGTTTAGTATTTACTGGCTAATCGTCCGTCATTGAGGCAAATTACAGATTTGACAGCTCTGGAACAATAACACAGTACGGCGGTGGCAATGCATGGAACTATTCTGGATATGTAGGTACAGGCCGTTCGGTTTCGCTTGGTTTACAATCACGAAAGTATTTGGAATCTGTAGGCTGTGTCAGCAGGCTGTAGAGATACGGTACACTGACGTATTACGCTCTTAGCAGGTATAGAATTGAACTCATCATGAGTTTTGCACAAGAAAGAATGGCTGCGTTGTAAGACAAAAAATATAAGCAATCTAACCAGACGTTTTAGTGGAACTAACACAACATTAACAACGATTTGAATGATGACTACAACCGAATTATCAGACCATCAGGTTAAGCTGGAAGCAAACATGTGGCTTCATTCATACGCATAGGTCAACGCCTGGCTGTTGACAGCATTTCAACAGCGCTGGAGTTCAGTGGCGGTACGTATATTTACGTTCAGTGACGGTACGTATATTTAAGTTCAGTGGCGGTACGTATATTTAAGTTCAGTGGCGGTACGTATATTTAAGTAGTGCACTTCAATTACTCTTTGACAAAAAAAGAAAACAATGGTCTACATTCTTTATTTTTGGATCATGGAAAGAATTAATAAGGGTAATGAGAGTTAAAATCCCCCACCTGCTCTCATGCCCTACCTACATTGCATAAAACCACTCCGTCAGCACCAGTAACAACCTACAACGCAGCAAGTTGAAACCTGGATACGAAACTAAAGCCTTAATATGGCAGACCTCTATCTGGAATAATGAATTGTCCCAGCTGTGCCTATATATAAGTAGGGTATTAATACTTGACTGGCATAATTATCGAGGCACATTACCCTTATCAGCCACAGGTAATAGGTTATGGAACATTTTTCTCGCGGGGGTTAGCTCCATACGTAGACGAAATTACTGGGGATCATCGTTGTGGATTACGGCGTAGTTCATCACGATTGATGGCAGGTGTTTAACTTGTTTGTTATTTAAAAAGGTGCGAAGATACAGTCTATTGCCTCTGACTCTTGTCTTTGCTTCGAAATATGCCAAGGCAATCAAGGGAGAGTGAAATTTATAGAGATAAATCAGATTCTGATGAACGTTGATAATATTAATTTACTAGGCGAAAATATGAATGGTAGACCGAAAACACACACACACACACAGAGGTACTCTTAGTCGCTAGTAACAAGGTCCACGCCTCGTCGACAGAATGTAGAACAAAACGCTATATACAGATATCTAACAAATCTTTTGAAAATGCGGCGAACTGCGAATATTTGGTAATGACACTAAGGGATAAAAATTGCATTCACAAAGGAATTAAATGGGGACTAAATACAAGAAATGCTCGCCACCACTTGGTTGAGCATCATCTGTCATCCCTTCTGCTATCTAAAATCGTGGAGATTAATATAAAGTACAGAGAATTAAAACCGTGCCTGCTACTTGTTGTAAGACTGCCAAGGTCGCGGAAAAATCTAGACTTAATACGCAAACTTGGGACGACGACCCTCGAGGCTTCTACCTTTCTGCTTACTGCTGTGTTACAGTACAGCTCCCTCTTAAATGTCAACCAGCCCAAAGCGCTGGCTGTTATACTAAAGTCACGGAAATATTCCACTCGTTGTGGGGAATTACGGCGCTTGAGGCTTCCCTTTTCTGCCTATTGGCGTATTCCCCACTTCCCCCCGGATTATTACAAGCATCCTAAAGGGTATGTCATTAACGAGCGCTATCACTACCCACATTTGAGCAAACAGAACGGCTAGGGGACTGAAGGCAAATGTAGTAAATTAGGCATAAATCCTATGGGAAAGCGCAGGAGCTCAAGGCAGCTGTGGAATATACCCATGAATAGGGCTGCCTTCTTTAGCCTCGGTATTTATACTTTGCGAGGAGAAAACCATGGACTCTTACTATGAGGAAATAACATATAGCAAAATGTCTGAAAACATATTACACAGGAAAAATCTGGAATTACCAAAGATGAAGTAAGCGGTAAATTTAGGATAAGTGGGCCTATTAAAAGATGAAGAACCTCGTAATATACGTGCACAGGAGGATACCACAGCTTATCCACCACTCTCAGCTTCGTGAAATGTAGCAGACATAGACGACGACGGCTTGGACATGCAAATCGGATGCGACAGACACAACATGTATAAACAGTTTGTCTGCGAAAATCCGTCGCAACACGTCATATGCAAGACTGAGGAGACTAGAATAATATTAATATATAAGCCTAATTCGAGCAATAAAAGTGTGGAAGATCGACAAAAGTGACACAGGATTGCGTCCGATGCCAGGCTCTGATATCGGTGACGGTCAATCTTCAGAGATGGTGAGTCACAGTAATGCCGAATAAGGAGGAAGGCAGATGAAGCACGCACGTCAAAGCACTACAGAAACACAGTCAGTATGGTTGATCTCCTTGCTGAGGGCCGAACTACTAGGAGTTACCCGCTCGAGATCTCAGGACAATTAGCTGACAGGGGTGTGCATGTAGCAATCACGCGATGGCGTTAAGTCATAGTATGAGAACAAAGTATGGCTGGATTTCGTTATTGACAGAAAGGCATACTAACGCCGATCCCAGTGTCCGCTCGGTCTAAGGCGTGTGTTTACGGTCGCTCGCTTGCTGGGATTGCTGGTTCGGATCCCGCCAGGTGCATGGATGTCTGTCTCTTGTGAGTGTCAGTAGTTGTCAGACAGAGGTCACTGCGACGAGCCGATCGCTCGTACGGAGGAGTTCTGCCGAATGTGGTGTGTCTGAGTGTCATCGATGAACCTCGCTGAGGAGGCCTAGGCCCACTAGGACTGTCGAGCCATGAGAAAAAATAGGCACACCTATACTCAGGCAACAGTAAAGTCGTTCCTGTGCTTCATTAAACATAATACCATGAAGCCCTTTGGCAGATCGAAGGCAGAGCTCCATGCATCAAACTCGGCAATTGTTAGGTGGGCACCTTCAGAGTCCGACCGCTTTGCTGCAGGGAAAGACCTCCCCAGTGCCCAGTGCAAAAAAAAAAAGCAGGGTGGACACAAGAGTCGTTATAAACGCTGTGGCAAAGATAAATATCCCTCCCCCTAGCAGGTACTGAATCCAAGTTGCCTAGTTTATTGACTGACCACAGCAAAAAAAAAACTGAAAGACGAAAAAAATGCTGTAAATTTCTTTGAAACGCTCTTATGCAGGCTACTTTATTGAAATTGTGCTCAGAAGCACAGCAGAAAGCGACAGGCCTCCATTGTTTTTCCTTGTGCTTACTTTAAAAATATCTTAAATAATCTGCACACAGTCCTTAATTAGGCCCAAGCGCATAGTCTGCTATGTGTACTGCGTAAATATCGCAAGCATAATGTAAACTTTGTCTCCTGGTACGTGGATACCAAACGTTTCGGAAGAGCGATTAAAAGAAACTTTACCATATGTTCGCCAAACATTGTGGATCCATCTTGAAATTATCCAAGACGCAGTTATATTTGTCCCGCCATTAAATCTTTTGTGGAGTAAACTGCATTGCAGTCGTTTTTCTTGTTGTTTAATGGCTGGCAGTTCGGTCGTTTTCAACCCAGATAACAACTCAATTGAAATCGGTGCTACGATGCTGTGTGTGTAATGTTCGCATTCTGAAGTCTCTTGTGCCGAAAAAAAATCTGGAAACCGATGCTTTAGAGCACAAATGCTGTAAATGGCCTTGCTGGTACCTCCATAAAATGAAAGGCAATTAAACTAGTACACACTCACAATGACAGCTTTTGGTTGATCCATTTTTTTTGTCGCGAGTACAATGGAGGAGATAGTGATGTGTGACAGAGAATATTAGATTTATGAAGCAATCTATGAGACTACGTGAGACCACAATGGAGACAGGGTGGTATCGTTGTGCTAATGAGAAAACCCACGCATATGGACACGAAACAAGTAATTCGGAAAAACAGACAGGCCCTTCATATCCACAGTAATACCGAGCAGACAGAATAAGATGAAACCCCAGCGCAGTAGACAAACTTGTCCACAACAAAAGCAGACTTTTCAATGGCAGTGGGGCTACTGACGAACTTCGCGTTTATCTACGCAGAGTATTAAGTGTCTTGTGGGACTCTAAAGTATTTATAAAAATCCGACAGAAATGATTGGAGCAAAAGTTTAGAATTACATTCTGAGATCCAGTATCTCAGCAGTTCTCTTTCGAATAAGGAAGAACTGCCTCAGTAGTAGCAAGGGTTTATCAATGTCCTACAAGGGTGATAAGACTAAGCGTTGTCGTATAGAAGCAAATCAGATGTCAGCTACTTGCATTTTGTCCATTTATTATTAGGATGATCAAATCACGGTTCATAAGCACGGGGAATGCAGCATGCACAGGAGAGAGGGCACATGTATACAAAAGTACTGTAGCAAAATCTGATGGCAGATCACTTGGATAACGCAAATCTAAATACAACACTAAAACAACAACGGGTACGAGTGGACTGGATTCGTCTGGCTCACCATACAGACTAGTGGTGGGTTTTGTGAACAGGAATTCTTGGGTTACATAAAACGGAAAATCTTTCTTGATTAATGCGTAAAGGTAAATCAGTCCGATTACAGACCCCAGGTGCCCAGAGGGTTCCAAGAAGTTAAGGTTCCCAGTTTACGTGACAATGGCCCAGGATGGCGGTAAGGTTGTCAGCCTTACGCACCGGCCGCTTTTTACCCCCAGGAAATATTCCTGGTACTCATTTCTGTTAAGGCTGATTCAACCCCAAAGCCATAGCGCGATCGGGAGGATTATGTCAATGACACCATCTGGAATCGAACCTGTGACCTTCCGATTTGTAGCACAGCGCCTTAACCACTGCGCTGCCGCGGTCCCCCTTAATTAATACGTAACTATGAATATTACTTTTAAGACGACTCTGTTACATAGAGTTTGTTTAGTAGGTTGGACAGTGCAGCTCTCAGAAAAATCAACTATTACAAATGAGCATGAAAGTACTGTAAACACTAATACCTGTTGGTTCGTATCAATTAAATTACGTGGCTACATCTTTCGGCCAAAATTTTGGTCACCTTCAGTCCAGCGCATTACACAAATTAATATAAACCAATAAATAGTCGTTTTGGTGGTAACTGTATATTCATTTACAGCATCATAAACACAACGGGATGTCTATCGTAAATATAATCAGCTAATTCGACGTTCAGGTGACCATGCATCGTAATAAATTCCTATAATAAAACCAAATCGACGCACTAATTTCTCAAATTTATTTTTGGAATAAAACTCTGCATGTTTCGGACAGTTCCTCTGTCCGAAACATGTAGAGTTTTATTCCAAAAATAAATTTGAGAAATTAGTGCATCTAGTTGGTCTTATTATAGGAAAAATCAGCTACTAATTCTACACAGACAACAACCAAATGGTCTTACCGATTAAGAAGCAGTTTTCAAGAGAGATGTGAAACAAAATTGTTTTTAACGTTATTGACGTGTACTGCATGCTGCAAAGGGGTAGGATTACAGTGAAAGCATGGTGGCAGAGAGATGTAATACCCGAGTGACAAATCACTGACACGTATTTCGAGATGGACTATACCGATAGAGGCTTCCGACACGTTGTGCCCGGACAGGGCAGCGGGAAACACTGAACATCGCGTTGTAATGGGAAGCATCCATGCTACATGTTCGGGCTCCAATCTTGGCTCACGGACCAGTTATAATGAATTTGTTTCGTGGTTTTCCTCAGCCCCTCCAGTCAAATGGCGGAATCGTAACTCATATTATGCAACGACCTTTTCTTATATTTATTTCCCAATTCATTATCACTTTACATTGTACACCGTAAGCTAGTGAAAACGCGGATGAATAAACCCCGAATAAAGAGACAAGACAGAGCGGTATATGGGTCTGGTAGAGACACAGCAGTGGCGCAATGCTAACTATACAATAAATGTAAGACAAATAGGATGGTCGTTGAAAGGGAAAGCGGTTAATTAGTGTGGGTGGGTCTATAAGTATGTGGGTGCGTGACGTACATGGGTTAAGACTGGAGCAGCAGATCTCCGAAATGTCGGTAACTTCATATCATTCCACACGCCATCACAACCTGAAAGACAGTAATTTTTGTATTTACTATCGGCAGAAGCTCACACCACGTTAATTCCCGGCCAGATCACCGACTGTCCTGAGGAACCAAGTGTTTTTCTCAGTTCCTCAAAGTAAATATCAGGATACTAACCTTCCGAAGGGACACGACCGCTTCCTTCCACGTCCTTTCCAGTTCATTATTCGCTATGATCCAATCATTCGACGCTATTCAGTTATTGTCAGCGTCTTTAAATAAAAGACTGACAAATTCAGACATCATAAACCTGGAGGAACAACCGACCTGTAACAGATGCAGAAGTTGGATGCAGACAGGTGCCATGAAAATTTGTTGAAAATTGCGGATTCCCGGTTGTAGAAGGGCCGACCCCAAGCAGCTGAGGCAGCCAGCTGGAGCAGGCGAGCACGACAGAGCTTTATCGATCCGAGCGCTGGGCTCGACCCACTACACAGCCCGCAGCACGGGGTTCGAGTCCTGCTCACCGCATTCTCGTAATCACCTGTTCCAGGACAATGGTCTTAAGAGTCCCTCACAGTCAAATAATAGGCAACAGAACAAGAATGCAAAACCGGTTGATATAAAACTGTAGATACACTTCTTGATAATGGGTGATTGAAGCAACTTCTTTATTCATATTGTAATCCCCTTTACGACGCACTAAGGTCTGTTAGGTGGACACATACGTTTTGGAGGAAAATGAAACAGTCTTCGCCTTCAGGGTGCCATCGGCACATATCTCCCAGCCTAAAGGAGACAAACCAGAAGGAAAAAATGTGCATTTTTGCTGGAATGGAAACCTTACACCTTGTTACTTATAAAATAGAAAAGATGTAAAGTTGTTCCTTTTTGAGCCATAGAGGTATGCGGAGAAGTGGAGATAGTGCTTCTTCACTCATTCTGAACTTCGACACTAGATGCAGGTCAGTGGCTATCTTCACGTCCCGGGCGTTTTACCCTTGGTACCCACTGAACTGCAGGTTGCGAGGGCACCACAGCAAGCATGGGCGTTTTTCATACGATAACAACACGCTGTCCCTGCTTGGAATGGAAACACGATTCATCGGTTGTCCAGCCAGTAGCCTCGTCTAGGTGTGTTGGTGTACGGTTCGCACTTGTAAAATGTATAACATAAATTAGTACAATGTAGCTTCTTTGCGTTTTTTGAACGGTGCATTGTGATATAACTATGTAATAAGAAAAAACAAAATGCGCAATTTTTAGATTAATGTTTTAATTCAATTCTAGTTTCTTCTAGATGTTTCGAACATCAAGTGTACATCAACAGGAAGACATAAATTAGTACAATGTAGCTTCTTTGCGTTTTTTGAAAGGTGCATTGTGATATAACTAAGTAATAAGAAAAAACAAAATGCGCAATTTTTAGATTAATGTTTTAATTCAATTCTAGTTTCTTCTAGATGTTTCGAACATCAAGTGTACATCAACAGGAAGACTTGTACATACAGTTTTTATAGAATTTCTTTCGTGCATCCATATAAGCAGAAAAACCATAAAAACTGCAAGTACAAGTCTTCCTGTTGATGAACACTTAATGTTCGAAGCATGTAGAAGACAATTTTTATCGTTGCACCGTGCATTTTGGTACCTATAAAGTTCCTACACCAACAAATGCACTCTTTCCTAAACTTGGTAAAGTTTTAAAATTTACATTGAAAATCAATTTGACTTGCTCCTACATGTTTCGGTCTACGACCATCATCAGGGAGCCTTCACTAGAGCCTAGCTAAAGTTATATTTAAGTTAAGATTAGGTAAATAACGACGTAGTTTTTTTTCACCGAATTTTAACTTAAATATAACTTTAGCTAGGCTCTAGTGAAGGCTCCCTGATGATGGTCGTAGACCGAAACATGTAGGAGCAAGTCAAAGCGATTTTAACGTAAATTTTAAAACTTTATCAAGTTTAATAAAGAGTGCATTTGTTGGTGTGTGAACTTTATGTAGGAGACACTAGAATTAAAACATTAATGTAAAAAGTGAGCATTTTGTTGGTTCTTATTACATACTTGCAATGTAGCTTCCTTTGTAAATTTATATATATATATATACATATACACAATCGACAAAAATCCGTGGCTGAAAATGGCGTGTTCAGCCTAGTGTGGGCACTATGCTGACATTCTCCTGGAGTAGCAGAGTAAAAACACGAAATTCCGTTAGGAAATCCGAGCTTGTGAAGGGGAGGGTGAGTTAGAGGTGCGTCAGCATCGCCGGCCTTCTGACTGAGAACTGAACCGGAAACGTATCGAGTACAAAAAAGGAAGTGGCAACCATTCGGCCGCGAAGATCGTTACTCAAAATTAAAGACAGGAGAAACACACAGCTGAGTGGAATATTTGAGAGCAGAATGATAATAGGTTACCATTTATACCTGCGCTGTAGGCTTCTCTTGAAATGTTTCTAGATCTAAATACAGATAACATCTCGAACTGCAACTGCTGTAATGGCCTAGTAACATCAACTGAGAAAAATAATCTTTTTATGTACATAAATTTAAATTACTATTAATTCGTACTACCAAATACAACGTCATGCATTATGATAAATTTTTACGGGTGACTGAGTTAAATGGTTTCATCCGATGTATTTTTTTCGCAAGTATCACTTCCTGCGTGACGAGAAACCAAGAGACGAGAAATTTTACCAGAAACCATGAACAGGTAAAGAAATGGTTCAGGTTTGTTCTCAGTTAATCATTAAGAGATTAATTAAATAAAGTCGAAAATGGGTGTATTGAACAAAGATATACAGTGGGGTCTACATTTGCCATTTTAGAGACGAAAAAATAAGAGGACTGAAATATAAAGATTTAATAATCCCTTCCTGTTCCCTTATTTATTGGTTGACGTTCCTAATTTTTAATCTCAGGTTAATGCCTATTCCCGACAGGCATGTTGAAATAGTCTCTATGGTGCGTCCATTTAGCTTCCAATTAAAATGGGCAAGCAGTGGGAGACTCGCTCTCATTCTGTGAAGACGATTTACTCACTTTCCTCTGTAATAATTTGTTTTTCTCTTTTTTGAGTGCGTATGTAAATGGTCTCTGCGGTCACTCGCCTGCTGTGATTATGGGTTCGAATCCAACCGGGGGCATGGATGTCTGCAGGTTGTGAGTGTTGTGTGTTGTTAGGTAGACGTCTCTGTGACGGGCTGACCACTCGTCCAGAGGGGTCCTACTGATTGTGGTGTATCGTTGTGTGTGATCTAGAAACCTCAAGAATGATGAGGCCCTGGCCCACTGGGGGCTGTTGCGACAAATAAAAGAAATGTAACTGGTTCAGTACATTTTCACTTTTAATGTTATCTAATTTGGTAAATGTTTTGATACTTCTTACAAAATCCATTTCCTCTGGAGCTGTTCCAGTAGATACAATATGATATAGTAAATACGGTGTAATACATACAACTACGTATCAAGCACATATTTTATGCTAAACCAGCCTGATGGTTAACTATAGTGCATGTAGTGTGTATTTCTAATTCCTAAACTTCTGCATTTTTCTCACAGTGCATTTTAAACTCCGTGCGAATCTCAGATTGAACTGGGTTCGTTGCCCTACATACTATCAACCGGTTGGTCTTGCTAATAGCTTTGTAGTTTTTTTTTGAGAGGTGGGAAATAGATTTCTGCCATATTGTATACGAATTTCAGACTTAAAATTATTAAACTCTCGATATTGTGAGTTATAAATTTGGATTCCAGAGTCCACAGCCCAACAGAAACTATCACAAGAGGAACAAACCCTGCTTCTTACACACAGGACACTATTGAAGTGATCTTCTTTGTTCGGACTCTGTCCATCGTCTGGTCTTTAATGGAGCAGAACGTTTCGGAATTCGGCTCTGCTTCCGTTACCAGAAAAAGTAAAACACACAGAAGGCGCTATTCTCAGTCACGCAGTACTCCATTAAAAATTAGAAGACGACACAGACTAAAGAAATAAGATTACTTCAGTAAGTTCTACATCATCGTCAGGGCCCTACAGAGTTGAATTAGAGAGGATATATCTCCGCTGGCATGCTCGGCAACGGAACACACTACTTTTCTATTTGTTCGTTTAAGCTTATGTCAGCAAACCCTGGCTTCCATAAACAATTCAAACATGGTCATTTTCAACGTCAATTATGCATTGTATAGTCTCCAGTAACGTGTTAGTTAAGTTTATTAATAGCAAAACTCGACTTTCTGAAGATATACATTTGACATAGGTTAATATTATTAATCCTTTCTATGCTTAATCCTTTTTAAAATTAAAATGCTCTCTATGGTTGTTTTACCGTGCATCTTCCTCATGAAATAATGTGAAACGCCAACTTGGTGCAACAAGGTAATTTTATTGATGTATTCTCAGCTCTACATGTTTCGGGCGCATACGCCCATCATCAGGAGCATTAGATGTTGAGTTACAGAATACGATTTACTGCACAGAGTTTGTGGGTGGATGGTGGTCTTGAGAGCCGCTGCCTAGGTCGTGTGTGCGGTGCGGACGGTGCCGTGCGACGCACGGCACCGTCCGCACCGCACACACGACCTAGGCAGCGGCTCTCAAGACCACCACCCATCTCAAAACTCGGTGCAGAAAACCATATGCTGCAACTCAACATCTAATGCTCCTGATGATAGGCGTATGCGCCCGAAACATGTAGAGCTGAGAATACATCAATAAAATTACCTTGTTGCATCAAGTTGGCATTTCACATTAAAATGCTCTCCTTTGTACATCTTCAAAGTAACCTACAATTCACAGAAGAATAACAAATGGCGTAAAGAGCTTTCCTATCACTTACAGTCAAGCATTAAAGGCATACCAAGTAAACAAGGCCGATTGTCAATACATCGCGTCCGTAGCAAGAAAAGGGTGAAACCCAAAAACTTGTTGTAAACTTGTCCAGCGACTAAACTGAACGAGATAATTCTTCACGTAAAGTGAACCTGCCAACGGCAATCGGTTTCTTCGCATTAGATTTTCTGGAGTTGTAATATCAAACCGACCAGGCCAACCGAATGATACTCTGAACGTAGCCATTTCGAATTTTTTTTATGGAAACTGGCTGTTTAGCCCGGACACATCGAAGGTCGAAGAATGCTTTCAGAATAATTCCCTACTCAGGAGCCATCGCTATTATCATATCCCATTCGACGTAGAAAAACTTCTACAGTGGGAAGACAGTCTTGGAATGGCTTCGGAATAAATGAATTGATTCATAACGTTGTCCTGGGTTGGGATGGCGTACAATGTGTAACGACTCGCTACGGGCTGGACGGTCTGGGGATCGAACCCCGGCGGGGGGCGAGATTTTTTGCACCTGTCCAGAGCAACCTTGAGGCCTACCCAGCCTTCTACATAACGCGTACCGGGTCACTTTCCCTGGGGCATAACGGCCGGGATGTGGGCTTGACTACCCACTTCCATCTAGCGCCGAGGATAAAAAAAAGAGTACAGCTATAACTCTACTCTCCCTTCGGGCCTTCATTGCCTGTTCTAGGATGACCTTTACCTTTACATTACTTTCTATAGAAAGTTAATAATATTAGGTAGATGTTTAGGACCATACACACGCTACACACACACACGCGCGCGCGCGCGGGCGTACGCCTAGGCCTACGCCTATGCAGAACCCATTTTTTTGCCCGAAATCGTAAGGTAACAAAACCTTTGTGTATGAAAGAAGCAATACATCATGAAAACGCATGGTATTGGAGGTACAGCGCCTTGCATTCTTAGCCACAAAGCTTGATTAACACAACGGACATGGTCACGGTAGGAGCAACAGTTTTGGTCTGTGTTTAATGCATTGCATCTGTTAATAATAATGGTCAAGCTTACGTCATATGGCACTCCACTGAGGACAGGTGTACTCAGATACAGTATTTGCTCCAGGAAAATGCGAGTACCACTAGATAATTATTTGTTACATTTCTGAATGTATTTATTGCGTGAACTACGCTCTGGTGACTGATTCATCTACCCAAATCCATGAACGTGAAATTGCGTTGAGGTGATCGTGAGTGCATCCAAAATGTAAAACACGCGTTTTGGAGCTGACGAAAGAGAGCACCGAGCATACAATGTATTTCATTCGAGGTGCATCCGAATCACCGCGTTTTATCTATCAAAGTCGGTCCGTCTGGAATCACAAAATAACTCAAGAAAGATAAACAGATTTTGATTAAATTTGATACTGCAGAATTTTATAAAAAAAGTGTGAATTTTTATTTTAATTTCATTTCAATTTTAATTTAGGTTGGGCAGTATTAACGACCACTTTACCCAAAGTTATCAACGCGCTTCTGCGTGCTTCCATCTCTGATGTAACTTGTTTAACCCTTATCCTGCTAACGCGGAAAATATGGTGAGCTCCTAATAATGCCAGCAAATGGCAGGTGGGATAAAATTCTGCGTTTAAAGGGCTAAGAGTACAGATAAACCAAATCATACTTCACGCCCAATCGCTCTCTCGCTCGTGTGTCTTACGTTTCTACAGCTAATTAAATAGGGTCGCGGTTTCAATAGCAGACTACAAGCTGGCTGCATCCGGGAATAAGAAAGACTGATGTGTAGTGTTGTTACACGTTGCTGTAACGCCGTGACGTATCGTGCGCCTTGGTCCGGCTTCCTGCTTCCCGTCACACATAGAACAAACAAAACCCGATCGACTACAGGAAACTCCCATCATCAGAACACACAAATGCGGTTCCGAATTTACAGCCACCATATTGGATCGTGCCGAGGACGCACAGGCGTTCCACCTTTTGTCCTGTAACATCGCGACCTGGGTTTTCTGTGGCAAGAGAGGGAAATATGTAGGGTGGCCAAAACTGGAGCTTGGCAAACCTAACGAATTTCGTGGCACAACACTCTCAAAATTCGCCGTGACATAAGACCGGCGTTCCACAGTTATACCTAACAATTAAGAAAAGAGAGAGGTCCGAGCAGAACTCACAAAACCCACTTTCCTACTGCATAAATTTCTAAACTTAAATAGATGTTACTATTGTTATTAGATTATTTCACTTTCACAAAAAAAAAACCTAAATACTTCCTTAAATATATATATATATATTCTGTCTGCGTCACGTTCGTCGGACATAACCTCAAAGTTTCTCATAAACAAAAATACTAAAGTTAAAGGTAAAGCAGTCCCGTTACAGGCCCGGAGGGGCCCAGAGGGTTCCAGGAAGTTAAGGTTCCCAGATTTCGTAAAAACGGCACAGAATGGTGGTAGGTTGTCAGCCTTACGCGCCGGCCACCTTTACCCCCAGGAAATGCTCCTGGTACTCATTTCTGTTAGAGGCTGAGTCGACCCCAGGGCCATAATGCGATCGGAAGGATTTTATGTCAATGAAAAATTCCAATGACACCAGCTGGGATC
>Ga0123354_10010877_pt1 | contig 14038 bp, 6 predicted proteins | sample TergutLab28metaG_2_FD_97872 | JGI IMG/M metagenome (GOLD analysis project Ga0123354, IMG submission 97872) | Labiotermes labralis P4 segment gut microbial communities from Petit-Saut dam, French Guiana - Lab288 P4 | ecosystem: Host-associated > Arthropoda: Insects > Digestive system > Gut ... | reverse complement strand
CAGAGGGTGGGTAGAGGTATAGCTCTACTCTTCCATGACCGCGACACTAGAAGGGGGTGAGTGGTCAGCAGCACGCCCCGGCCGCACTTTACCTCCGGGAAAGACCCGGTACCCATTTTACAGTGTTAAAGCCTTAAAGTAGTCAAAAAGGACTACTGGACCCTCCAGGTGGTTTCTTCGAAACGTCGGTAGCTATATGTACCGATTAAGGCGGCGTAAGGAAACTTCACGTTTTATTTTACAAAATAAACTTTTAGAAACGACTACTGGCAGATAAGAAAACCTCAAGACCATTTTGAATCGTATTGAATATAATACAAACCTTTCTATCAGTTGCGCAACTGACACCGTCTCGAGAAAACCCCCACTATATTGTGTCCTTTATACAACGCGGAGAATTGAGAGCACTTAGATTTTGGGGTGTCTTTGTGAAGCGCGGCAGACCGAGCAGCATTAAGTGAAGTCTGAGATAGGATCCCTGAATTGTGATCGTAATTTGTTAACCATCAGGCAGTGACGGTAGCCCCCAGGGCTGTGTGAAACCCAAAACAAACTGCACCGCCAGCGGAGCAATCAGACAGATCCACAGACACGTATAGTTGGTGCGGTGACCCACTAAATACTCTGTCCGATACTGACTGATATATCACATAGCTACAATACAACTACACTGTCCAGCCAGCGTATCTTATAGCATGCCTGTACTTACATGCGCTTAGCAGCAACATGAGTCCCCACATTCTCCTGCTTAGGTCACCGTATTGTGCATAAACACTGTCAGATGCGCAGGCAGAGACGGTATTGCTTTCGGACAAACAAAGCTAATGAGTAAGGAAACAAAAATGTTATTTAGACGACAGAATTTAAATGCATTTGCGAGATACTGTCAAATTTGATTTCTGATGACTCTCAAATACCCAAAATGTTATATCTGTATTTTATTTCAAAACGCCTTAATTAAATCGGTCTGTAGCACAAAGGGCCTGTTTTAGGCCTAGGTGCATCGGGCCAGGAAGGGCTCAAACCCCAATACTAATCTAAAATACTATTAAACCAGACACTATGGCCTCGAATGATTGGACGTAGTCAGTGGAGAACTGGAAACGCGTGGAACTACGCGATCTTGATCTAAAGTATTGTCCCTGAAAGTACCCGGCGAGTTCGGGGACAACAACATCGTCGGTGTCCCGGCTGTGATAAGAAATGGTTTGAAACAACGAGTTGCTTTATTGCCTTCCTTTTCAACTGTGCTTTAGAGTACGCCATTACGAGGGTTCAGGTAAGTAAGGATGGCTTGAAATTAAATGGTGCACATCAGCTGCTGGTTTGTGCTGATGATGTTAATATATTGGTTGGAAGCGTACATACTGTAAAGAAAAACACAGAGGCTCTGTGAATCGGTAGTAAGGAGATTGGTCTAGAAACGAATGCTGATAAAACTAAGTACATGGTCATGGCTCGAGAACAGAATGAAGGACGAAATCGCAATATAAAATTTGATAATAGCTCCTTTGAAATTGTGGAAGAGTTCAAATAATTGGGAACAGCCTTAACAAATCAAAATTCTATTCACGAAGAAATTAAGAGCAGATGGAAGTCAGGGAATGCTGGCTATAATTCGGTGAAGAATATTTTGTCTTCCAGTTTGCTATCCAAAAATATACTGAGTCAGTTATACAAAACTATAATTTTACCTGTTTTGTATGAGAGTGACACTTGGGCTCACATTGAGCGGGGAATGTAAGCTGAGGGTGTTTGAAAATAGATTGCTGAGGAGAATATTTGGGCCTAAGAGGGACGAAGTAACAGGGGAGTGGAGGGAACTGCATAATGAGGAACTTAATGATCTGTACTCCTCATCCAGTTGTGTTCGGGTGATCAAATCGAGAAGAATGAGGAGGATGGGGTATGTAGCACATATGGGGGGGAAGGAGAGGTGCTTACAGGGTTTTGGTGGGGAAGCGTGAGGGAAAGAGACCACTTGGAAGATCCAGGCGTAGATGGGAGGATAATATTAAAGTGAGACTTCAGGAAATGGGATGTGAGGGCATGGATTGGTGTCGATGTGGCTCAGGATAAGGACAGGTGGCGGGCACTTGTGAATGCGGTAATGAACCTTCGAGTTCCATAAAATGCGGGGAATTTTTTGAATAGCTGAGAACCGGTTAGCTTCTCAAGTAGGACAATGCTGCGTGGAGTAAGTAAGTAAGTAAGTAAATAAGTGTAACCTTTAGTCCTCATATCAGTAGCGTCATTAAATCAGGAGAATGAAATCACAGAGATATATATCATATATTTTATATCACGAGGGATCGAATTATATACTATAGTTGACAACATCAGGGGAAGGAATCAGTGCAGAGTATAGGCGTAAAATGGGGAAGAGATTTGAATGTAATTTACAAACAATAGATCGTGAGCACTTGCACTGGATTTCATAGGAACAGAATAGGTAGCAGTAAGTTTTTGTGAACACTGTAACTGAATCTTCTGTTTCCATAAATGCGAAGAATTTCACTAGCGTCTGGTGAAAACCACTAAAGAACGATCCTGCAAAATTTAAATCACTGTCCTACATGTGAAGTGGGCATGTCTCGTGACTTATTCAGTGAAGTCCACCAAGAGCATCTAAGAATTTTACAAGTTGTGAGTTCTATCAATAGCATAAAGAATCTTACTCTTACAGACTGACCTCAGGATACGTCTGAGCAAAAAAACAACGTTTCTTTACCCACAAATTACAGGATATGAATTGTACCCTTTTTCTAATCTTCTAATATATCATTTTATAATTTCGCCACTGAAGTCAGTGCTGTTTGCCAAATCGTAATCAGATTAGTGGCTACATTAAGCTGCGTTATAAAATACTGAAGCATATTTGGACCAGTATTCCTCTTTTAAGCTGTACTTGTGTAGGAGTGGTAAATTATTTGTCCGAATGCATAATATTCGGGGTACGTTTTATGGAAATTCTTTGAACAAACAACTGAAACTTCTAGACGAACGTACATACAGTATGTAACGCTCTTCATTATGGGCCCATATTTTACAAAAGAACGCGTAATACTCTCGTTAAAGCATGAAGAAAGTTAGAATTTTACGTAGCCGCACTACGCGAAAGTTTGAAAGCATCTGAATATTGAACAAGCCTGGCAGCTGCAGTACAGTCACTGCACAATAACATTAGAGAGGTTTCCGCATGGTCACTGCTTTCGGTCGTTCAGAGCGACGATGAGAGTTCAGACAGATCAATGTCGGTTTATTGCACAGGAGGAGAAACTGCCGGTATGGGAAACACTGGATTGGCAATGACGAAACTGGCACTGGGCCAGGTAGTCAGAGAGTTCACTTAAAGAAAGACCAACTTGATACACAATTTATCTTCCGTATACTTCGTCAAACACCTCTACATGTTTCGAACGTATCTACAGCCCATAATCACGAGGTACACCGTCTGGATACAACAATTGGTACTTATTATTCCTTTTAGATGACTGCCTGTTGTCCTGGCTGTGTTCCGGAACTCAGCCAGGTGTTTGACGAAATATACTGAAGATAAACTATGCATCAAGTTGGTTTTTCTTTAAATGAATATATCGAGATGCACGGCCAACGAAACATAAAAAACGAAAGTTACTCGGCTTGCTTCTAAGAATCATATCTTTTTCTGAAATAAACTTTGTACGATTCAAACACACTTATCTTAATTAGGTCTTACTTATTTCTATTTAATTTTTCTCACACTTTTTAATCTTAGACACCACCGGAGTGGGGGGGGGTTAATAATATCAGGACGAGTGGAAATAACGAAAGGTCCTGCAGTAAATAGTATTGCAATAATATCTTTACTCCTGGCAATATCATAATAGTAAATATGTGTTAAAATTTATAATGAAAATCTTCAAAACGTGGATATCAGCAGCGTGATAAATATTTTCAGCTTAGTGTTTTTGATCTACGGTAAATATGCTTATTGTATTATATATCACGTTAATTCCTTCCAGAAACGAATTAGGTATTAACGGCTAAGTGAAAAATTTTGCAATAGGCAGTACAGGTTGAAATCTTACATAATTTTTAAAATCTAATTAATTGTTATGGAATTTTGATACAAGTCTTAAACAAGGATGCTTTTAATATTTACGTAAAATAATTTGTGAAACATGTAGAAGGACCTTAATACAAGAATGTGGGTTAGTAAAACAACGTAAATAATCATAGCTATGGTAATAATCGTAACTATTTAATTTGTAGTTATAATTGCCTTGATGACGAGATACGACCATTTCAAAATAATAATTTTTCTCTCTCTCTTCATTTTTTCTCATCTGTTTCTATAGTTCGTGGTTGAATTTGACCCATTTTTACCCGTTGTATAATCTTAGTTTAGATCTTGCATCAATAATAACAGTAAGAACAAATCTCCAATTATTGGGCCCGCGCGGTTTATGGCGCGAAAGGACTGTGCCTCTTCTGCATCGCAATTGCCAGTTTCAAATCCACTCTAGGCCCTGAAATATGCCTGCCTTCTTTTGCACGTAATGGCTTTACAATAGGCAGATCTTTTATTTCGAGGAATTGGCCTACTAACAAATATGTCAGGGGTCTAGAACACAAGTATTATTTCCGAATTGGAATACAACAGGGAATTATCTCTGTGATGGCCTAATGATCATGATGATAACTGTGGGAAAGTTTTAATAATCACTTCATATTTACAAGAAGATCTGAAATTTATTAAGTTAGTAATTAAGCAACGAGCTTGCAAAGAACCCGTAATTAATCACAATGCTTGTCGTATAAATTCGCTTTTGAAGTCTGTCGTAAGTAATTTAAAATAAAGCGGATAGGAATGAATAAAGAAATAAGAATAAGATGTAGGAAACAAAGTAAAAGGAATACAATGCAAAACGCAAGGAACGCGGAGAGGAAGAAAGGGAAAAGAGACACAGAGAAAGTGAGACAAAGAATCGAGAATGAAAAGGAATAAATATTTTATGTGTAAAACGCGAGGGAGAGGTAGGCAGGTAAGAAAAAGGAGGAAGCGAAAAGGAATTTTGGTAGGAGGGAAGATTGAGAGAAAAGAGTGCTATAAATACCAAATATTCTTCCTCTAAACGTAGTTTTCATCTTAGGTCCACTCACTTGAGTTTGCTTCCTCTATCTTATCAGCAGTCTGCAAATTGCCAATTATTTGAACCGCTCTGTCATACTCCATCTTCCTGTCTGATCATTCTGGAAATTAATCCTTGCTTTTGGCTGTCTTCTTCCCTTCAGTCATACGCAAAGATCTATTATTTTGCTATTTTGAAGTAGCAACTCTTAAGATCTGTGGACTGCAAACTTGAAATATTTGTTGATTTTCGACCTGGGTTTTGATGTTCCCATGTCGGTAACTGTAAAGATTACTGACTTTTGGGATGTGATGCCCTGTAATCTGTTAACAATTAACAACTATTTCGGAGGCACTTGCTTCGTCTGTCTTCAGCGTAGAAGAGCAACCCAGACGGAGCGGGCATTTTCTTTCCTTTCAGTAACCACGACCTAGGACACGGTCGACAGACTGGTGGTCGCACGACAGAGGCATTGTGCAAGTAACAAGGTGAATGAGGTGCACCCAAAATATCAATAATAGGTCAGAGGTCAGATGTATATGGTGTCAGCAGTACAGCGTCTCGCCTGAACTCTGGTTCATTCCAAATTTTGCGTCGGAAATGCAAGGTTCCTCTCTCTCCACGGTTCTGTTGATTGAGCTGCAACCCTGCCACGCGACATTCTTTTCAACAAATTATGTCCAGCTTAAATATTTAGAAGCGTTATATGTGGGTCATTTTGTATAATACTTTCTCTTACTAATATTGTTTTTATATTTGTTTTAATGGATGCGACTTCGTGTAGCTGGATAAAGGTGGCCTAGGCTTAACTTCAGCGTGCATCTGAAATTCTACAGAGTTAAACTGCTTTGATTTTATTACAACAGACAACCTAGCGTAGAAGGTACGTGTGTAAAATATTTTACCAGCGTAATATATGTCGATGGCTGGAAGAACGAAGACAGAATTTTGGAACTTTTCATTAAGTACTCCTGTTAGTGTATCAGTAATGTATATGCACATGTTTGTTTTGTACTCCGGTCTTTGTCTTTGTCTTGAGGAAGCCGTTTTTTCTCTAACAGGTCAGTAGAGAATAAAATGGGATAATGCTAAATCTTGTAAGACGTGATAGATTTAAAGGTAAAAGTAGATTTTTGCCCTTAACATGTCATGGAAGCACGAAGGGGGAATAAAATATAGCTCTACTCTTACTCTACTATATTCTACTGACCTCAGCTCTAGATATAGGTGGTTCGTTAACGCCACGCCCTGGCTACATTGCCCCAAGAATGACCTAGCTATCATTGTGGTAAGACTGGATAGCATCCTGATATTACTTACCCGATCTGTCTTCCCTGACCTTACCCTGGACAAGTCATGCTTTATATCAGAAATGCCTGTGCTTCTGGATTTCAGTTACGTTTTAACCTGTAGCTGAAATAGACACATTTATTTCAGTAAATGGGGAAGTTTATTGTTGCAAGAATATATTAACTATAACTACTTCTATTGTGCCTTTCCAAACAATTTTCGCCCCTTTTCTAAATTTGTGTGCTGCCGAGTGTCATTATAATGTTAAGCAAGTACATAAGAAAAATTGACCCACAATAATTTTTTTCGGGAAAGCGTGACGTATTCAGTTGCACACATTTTGGCAGGTAGCGTGGGAGAGTGTGAATCACCTGGGCCGCTGGACTGTCATTATGTCCGATTTTAATCACAATAGTCAAAGTTGAAATGTCAGTTTCACATTTCATTTGACCGTGTATCGTGATACATTCTTATAAGAAAACCAACGAGACGCACAAATTTCTCAAATTTATTTTAGGAATAGAAATCTACGTGTTTCGGGCAGTTCCTCTGTCCACCATTAGGAGTCCAGTACGGTTACTGTACACATAGCAATAGATATGTGTCATGCAGGTTATGCTGACTGCTTGCTAGCGGGATCCTTATCCGGCTAGCAAGCAGTCAGCATAACCTGTATGACACATATCTACTGCTGTTGTACAGTACTGGGCTCCTGTTGATGGAGAGAGGAACTGTCCGAAACATGTAGAGTTCTATTCATAAATAAATTTGAGAAATTAGTGCATCTCGTTGGTTTTGTGCAAGAATTGAATTGTCAGTCTTTTGACCGCAAGTATGGTTACAGCCCTGTGTGTATGATTGTGCATCAAGTCCAGGTTAACCTTGAAAGCAATAGAATTGCAGTCTACTAACACATGGAAACACCCCCAACGGACCTACAATTTGAACGGTTCTTGCGACTGCATGAAGATCGGGCAATACTACTGATATAAGCGGTTTAACTTACCACATTGTAGCCTCCAGTGTTAAGGCTCGAGGAATTTGCCTCATATGGCTAATTCTGTGAGCGTCAGAAGGTCTAATTTCTCTCTGCCAGTCACTGTTTGTGAAAGTATCTAGAATCTTAGAGTCTATGGGTGTAGAGATAATGTAACGAGTTGCACACTAGTGTGTGTGTGTGTTTGTGTATTTATGTGTGTGTGTGTCTGTTTGTGACGTTTATGTTCCCCTTTCTCAGAATAGTACATGTTTGGTATCACTCATTACGTCAGTCGAGCTGTCAATTAGTCGATCAAAGGAAATCATTCGATTTCTTCGTACCAATTGTGGTGACCAGCGCGTAACTTTGTGTCAGTTTTAGAGACTAATCAGTGATAAATTTATTACATTTGAACGCGAGCTGAAATTGTATTTGCTACGGACAACACAGAGAGTAATAAATGACCGGGGATATAAAGAAAATGTAAATCGGGCTTTACGTCACAAAACGGTAGTTGAAATTTGGCACTGGAGCTACGCCAGCTAACGTACGTAATAATTCAGAATACATACATTCATTCTGTTGTCTGTCTTACGACAGGTCCATGGCCTCTTCCACAGCAATTCGCCACAGATTGGGATCTAGTGCTTCGCTTCTTAATTTCCAGCACCCTCTCTTTTCCGTAAAGTCATTCAATTGTTGCTTACGTCTTCTTCTTCGTCTTTCCATTACTTCTATCTTTGCTTCATCTTTCCGTCAATAACATGTTTTAGGAATCAGTTCCTACGCAAGATGTGACCAATCCAGTCAGCCTTCCTTCTTTTTATTGTTTTTAGTATTTTTCTCTCCTCAGTGACTCTCTGTAACACTTCATTTCTCACAGGGTCGGTCCAAATGACCTTCTTCGTCCTTCTTCGGCACCACATTTCAAAACTTTTCAGGTATTTCTGGTCTACTTTCCGAAGTATCCAAATTGCAGCACCATACAAAGCTATACTCAAAATGTAGAACTAACTCTTTTTTCCTCCCTAAATTTAAGTCCAATTTTGTGGTTCAAAGTCTTCTTGTTGAATGCTGCTTTTATATGGCAAACTCCATTTAATTTCGTGTGTACATCTTTCATAATTTGTTAGTAATGTATAGCGAATGACAAAACAGCATACTTTCGGAATATTCTCGTGGCTAGTTTGATTTAAGTTACGACATCAAAACCTGTTTCCCTTTTATTGGGCTCGACGTTTCGCGATGTAAGGCTATACTTTGCTCCCCACTATAAATTTACGGGTATTCCTGCTTGTCACATAAATCGTGGTAATTAGTCAAGCTTGCAGGTTAGTTTCGACAATTTCTGACAATGTTTTAAATCGCACTTAGATTTTCTGGAGCGATGAAAGCGTATAAAGCTGTGACATTTTTGTGTAAACCCTTTTGTAGGTTAACGACAGGTTGTTTGAAGATGCCCTTGACTTTTGTTCTGCTGAGTACGGTCCAACAATAACTGACTGCCTGGAATCGTACTGTCTTACACAAGAGGTATATTATATTAGCGAATGTAGTGTGAGGTCAAATATAAACTTTTTCCATAGTGGGTGTTTGTGCGTCATGTGAGAAAGTTAAGTTAGTTGTAGACGAGATATTGGCGTTCGCGGTTGCAAACAAGTGAGATGAGATAACTGAAGAATAAAAAACCAACTAGATGCCACTAATTATTTTATTGTACTTCTCATGGGCTCAACGTGTTTCGGGCATTACTATGCCCATCATCAGGAGCTTGCGACTATGATGTTGATTACCACATTGGTCATTTAGTTCTCGGTTTGCTGTAGTGTCTGGGCTGCAGGCTAAAGCACGTGCTTTAGCCTGCAGCCTCCAGCCAAAACGCACCTAACCTCCAACATACAGCAAACCAAGAACGAAACGACCAATGTGGTAATCAACATCATAGTCGCAAGCTCCTGATGATGGGCATAGTAGTGCCCGAAACATGTTGATTCCATAAGAAGTACAATAAAATAATTAGTGGCATCTAGTTAGTTTTTTATTCTTCAGTTATCACAATGATGCACGGTCCAATATACATCAGATTCAGTAGTGAGATGAGAGTCTTGTGCTGTGTGTTTGCAACTTAAACATAACTGCCGTGACTAAACAGACTGCTGCTTACTAAAAGTTGGTGTTACACTTGGTATAACATTTAATAAACCAATGAAACATTATCGGTGGCTAGCGCTGATATATTGAAGACCGTCTGATGCAGCCCACATGACAAATATTCCTTGAAGGCGGGCACTACAAAACGACGCGATACAGTTCGTTCCTTTATGTATAAAAGAGAAACACAAGTCGAACGCCGGGTATTTCTAAAAACATACGACGGTTGTATTGCGTAGCGTTCTTTGAACCGACTCGTCGCAGCTACCGTGACATGACAAAGTAACCTGCACAAGGCAATTAGTACGAATGTCGACAGGTGCCAAGACAACAGCGGTTGCATAAGGAAGACTGATAAGTACGGGGTGCAATCCAATCCGAGCAAAGGTGAAACCGGTAGATGATGTTTTATGCACTGCTGTCGAATCAAGAATGATAAAGGTGGCAGTGAAATGCCCATGGAAGATGCTACCAAGAAAATTATTTATTATACTATATATTATTATTTTTGGAGTTTCCCAGCTGAGAAACAAATCCTGACTGCTTGGTCCCTTTTATTAATTTCAACGGAGCCTCTCATATCGGTCCTACGAGGCCCGTTGTTGAGGTTTCTTTGTCACACACCATTAGGCATTCACACTCACACACACAGCCGGTAGGACTCCCCTGAATGAGTGATCAGACCGTCGCAGAGGCCGCTGCCTACACAAAACACAACAAACACGTGAGACGAATATTCATGCTCGCCGCGGGATTCGAACCCGAGATCCCAGAAATCAGGCTGATGCAGACCTACGGTCTAGACCATACGGCCACCGGAATCGGCTTCTTTTTACATTAGGTTGACCAGTACTTTCTGCAGGGCACGAGGGAGTGATAAACTGTACCAAGGAAGAATAGGCTAGTTAACCAACTTACGGGAGTTCCGCAGACTTGTCTACGAACCCCTAGACAAGATGAACCGCGCCAGCAATTTTAGCAAGGAGAGAAAGATGGCTGACAATGTTGGCTTTATTGCTTTCTTACAGACAGGCCGCAGTGAAACGGTGGCGTCCACCAGAGCCTAGATCATTGTCAAAGCAATAGGTTTAAATAGATCGTTATGAGATCAGCCCACTGGTTACAGTGACAAATGCTTTTTTACTCCAGACAGGATACTTATTGTGGGTAATATGGGAATTGGTACTGTACCCAACAGACGGTCCATAGTTCTCCGTATGCAAGGAAAGCGCCAACCTGAGGGTTTGGTACGCGGGGAAAGGGGAGCATTGGTAAATGCTGAAATATGAATGTGTTCTTCAGGCAGTTACATGTCAACATGTGTGTGTTATCTCGCAATAGGCAGCAACTGTAGCTGTTAGATGACGTACCGCCACGCAGCTCAGTAGAAATTCACATTAGTGCTTAGAGTCGAATGAATCTCTTTCTGAACAACTTAATGATTTTCGTCCAGTTCGCGAATTCCAGCCGAAACAAACCCGTTTGGATGGGCATGCCACATGCACGAAAAGTACTGAACTCGTCGACCCAGCGCGCAATAAAACTGTCGTCCTGTTTGGCTCTTCTCACCATTGCACACATCGCATGCAACCACTTGATGCCTCGTTCATGGTCCACCTTATCAGAATTGCACCGAAGAGCGTTAGAAGCTACTGCACACTCAACCAGCACCAGTCGCAGCAAAAATCCTAGTAGTAGGGGAACTTTACCCTTGATCCAGTGTTTTTCCTAAGCGGATGTTTCAACAAGCAGAAGACATCAAAATAAACTGGATTTTCAAAACGTAACATCTTCTCCGGGAAACTCTACTACGTCCAATAGGTGTGGGTATCAGTCAATAACACAACAATATCTATAAAAGATGTTTAATAAAGGATGAAATAAACTACATGTTTCGGCCTAATGTGGCCATCATCAGGTTTTCATCCCAAAGTATGGTGGTAGTGCTTTACAGGATTGGTATCCAATCCTGTAAAGCACTACCACCATACTTTCGGATGAAAACCTGATGATGGCCACATTAGGCCGAAACATGTAGTTTACTTCATCCTTTATTAAACATTTTTTTAGATATTGTTGTGTTATTGACTGATACCCACACCTATTTTTTATATACACATAATGGGGATGGCTCATTTTAGAATCTACTACGTCCGTTGAGGAAACACCAGAAACTGGTAGTTTGCAGGGAAATGTTTCTGCTACTTTATTTATAGCAGTAGGCTACCAGCATGTGCTGTAGAAACAGCTCTTTATGCTTCATCAAAAGAAATGTAGGCTATCCACAAGGCTCAAAGAAAGGAAGAAGGCAGTAGAACCAACAGAAGACGTGAAAGGACAGCAGTACTGACCAGTGGGTCATATAAGGTCGCCTTCAAGAATTCGGGAATTCGAAAGGGAAACTGAATGCCGCAGTGAGATTGCAGCATAACACACAAACATACAATCTGAGAGATACGAAATGCTGATAGAAGAACAAGGAAGCTCTAATGACAGACCACAACCATTTGGAAAAGTCTCAAAACAACGAAGATAATTCAGCGTGCATTTTCTGAAATAATTTATTGTGTAATTTGGAATCAGGGGAAGGTTGAATCAAGTGTACGAAGTGTAATATATATATATATGTGCTAATAAGGAATGTGCAGGGGTAGGCGATGAAGATGAACAGAAATATGTTTGTGAATGCTATTAACTGAATGTGGGCCACAGCGAAGCGTAGGGATTTGAAACTGGTGTAAACGCCTTGTTGATACTTTGCAGTCTAAATTATTCTTATGAATTACGACAGTATGGTCGAATTGATTGTCCAGAATACCCTTAATCTTCAAAGTTCAAAAGCAGCTTAGGAAAAACCATCAAAAAACATTGTAAAATATCGCCTTCATACGAAATCCACATTGCACCTGGTATATTGGAAAGAGGAAAATCAACCTGTTTGGAAAGAAATGAGTTTATATTGCTTAAATTACACGTTTAAGTTTAATTATTCTTTCCCTCTTTCCTAGTCTAACATCTCCCACGTTCTCATTGTAGGTGTAGAAGGTTATTTTTGCGCTTTAACGCACTCAGACACACACACACACACACACACTCGTTAGGACTCCCCTGGACGAGTGATCAGCCCATCGCAGAGACATCTACCTGAGAACACACTACACTCAAAAGAGACAGTCATGTCACTTGCGGGATTCGAACCCGCAGTCCCAGCAGGCGAGCAGTCGCAGACTGACGCCTTAGACCACGCGACCTCTGGCATCGGCTATTTAATTAATTTTGTTAAACAGGTTGGATATTACGTAGTACACTGCCTGCTTATTTTTCTCATGCTACTCATGTGCTTTGTACACAGCGAAGTAAACGAAAATCTGTAAGAAATAAACAAAGTGTTAATTAGTTAAAAAGAACATGTTTTTCTCTCAGTGTTGTTTGAGGTGGGCGCAATTGTCCCCTAAGTATGCTATTTCACCCTACTTTCCCGGTAGGGCTTAGACGAATGAGGCGTATGTACTTTATTTTGTACTGCACTTAGATAATCGCGTATTTGAGGCAAAATCGTTTCGAGCAATTTGGGTAAGGAAGTATCTAGGTATCCAATTAAATTATTTCACTCCTTTGTTGTAATGTCAGTAACGTAAAGCCCTTCTGCACTCTGCGCTCTTTCAAAGATTGAGAGTCAGGTACATCAAACTCTTTATTTGCAACAAACCAATATATTACTCTGTACAAAATATTCTTCCGTGTGTTTAGAGACACATCGTAATCTTCTGTAACCTGCCTTCGTTGTTGATGATAAAAAATTATAACCGAAGTTGTGTGAAGTTATTCACAGCATAATGTGGTGGTCACAAAACGTTTTATGTGCGTGATCAATTTGTCATTAAAATTCTTTTTACAGTAAAACCGAACCTGAGTTTAAATTTAATTTGAGCCAGTTTACATTTCAGTTAGTGTCAGCGAAAGATGGCAGGATGTGTGCACACAGTGCTGCAGTCTTAATTACAACTGAGGCATTGTCCCTCGTTACTAAACGAAAATGAAGTAGAAATTAATTGAGGTTTCAAAATTAACATTTTAATTGCCGGAAAATGCCTGTTCAGCATTTCAATTCTGATATTCCGGTTTTTATTTACCTTCAATTTCAACCAAGCCTTTCGTAGCTTTACTATATCAAACAGCGGCGAACGGTAAGTGACTTCAGAACCGTAGCAGACCGACATATTTTTGTGATTAAAACTGGTCCAGCGCAACAAGAACTTGGAATTTATCTCAGTATTTAACCAACTTGATGCACAAAGTTTGTTTCACAATAAGTTTTATTTCATGCCTCTACATGTTTCGAGCACATGTGCTCATCAACAGGAGGTCAAAATTGTATTACACAGCCTCTGGTAACATCACACCTATAGGTGTGATGATACCAGAGGCTGTGTAATGCAATTTTGACCATATAATGAGCACATGTGCTCGAAACATGTAGAGGCATGAAATAAAACTTATTGTG
>Ga0123354_10010876_pt1 | contig 14039 bp, 6 predicted proteins | sample TergutLab28metaG_2_FD_97872 | JGI IMG/M metagenome (GOLD analysis project Ga0123354, IMG submission 97872) | Labiotermes labralis P4 segment gut microbial communities from Petit-Saut dam, French Guiana - Lab288 P4 | ecosystem: Host-associated > Arthropoda: Insects > Digestive system > Gut ... | reverse complement strand
TGCCATCTACGCCTGGGTCTCCCAAGTGATCTCTTTCCCTCAGGTTTCCCCACCACAACCCTGTATACACCTCTCGTCACCCATACAACCTACATGCCCCACCCATCTCAGTCTTCTTGATTGTATCACCCAAACAATATTGTGTGAGCAGTACACATCATTAAGCTCCTCATTATGTAGTTTTCTTCACTCCCCCGTCACCTCATTCCTCTTAGGCCCAAATATGCTCCTCAACACCCTATTTTCAAACTAGTAGTATCTGCCGTTAAGTCTCTAAACAGGGCCCACCTGCATGCAGCACATAATTTCCAGGCCCCCGCAGTATTCATACATATCATTGTATCACAAAACCTGATCAAGCTTTTCACTGCTCTCTCCTCTGATTACAGGACTGATTAACCCAGGGCTATCATAAACTTTTCTGGTAAAAAGCCACATTCCTTATTATAGGCTGGTTTGTGGACCGCATGTAAAGAAACCTCAATAAGAGGTTTACCTAACTGCCTAAATTATTTTGTAATTTTTTATGGTATGCATTTCTAATTTACACGTGTGCCTGCAGGCTGCAGGTTGGTGCACCTAGCTTAACCCTTAAGCACTCTGGTAACTTAACGTACCAACTACAGGATGTTCAACAAGACACATCAGCCATGGAGAGTGCATATAATTTTATAAACCCTTGCTTTGTTTCTCTTTGATTATTCATTAATTAAAAAATGGTGTTTACACTTCAAGCGCCTGATTTCTTTCAATGGGGATTTTTAAAGAACACTGTATTTGTATCACCCTCATAGTATGGAAGTGTTACAGGTCAACATTGTTCATACAGTAAACAGCATGTCAATTGAGGCATTTAAACAAATGTTCATAAACATGATTTTTGTATACTCTTATTAGCAAACCATAATGACCAACACATTTGACAGTTTTTATAATACACTGATAAAAATGCACTTTGCATGGTTGCATTTCCTCTTGGACAGTCTGTACTTCAACATCAGAAATCCATGCATTTTTCCCACACAATTTGTCTGTTCACTTTTTACGATTCTTCCAATAAACAGTGTTATTTCGCTACACCGCATTGGTTGGTTAGTCTTTGTATTAAATATATAGTGTATGACCAGCCTCGTGGTCTAGTGGTCAGAAACTCTAATCGATTCCCGGCTCTTCTATGGGAATTTTCCCTGAAGGGGAGGATTCCCACAGTGACCATGGTCTGGGTACGTTGGTAGAATTTAGGTTTAAGGGCCCTCCTGGCACTAAATCCTCCTATATCACCACTCACATCATCGGGACAACATAAATGCGCCTCATGGTCATCCCAACCTCATAAGTCGGTTACACTCCTGCCGTGCCCAGAAGGGAAGACCACGAAGTCCACAAGGACATGTGGTGGCATTGGATTAAAAGAAATATATATATAGTATATTTGTTATGAGGTCAGGATAGGGACAGGTAGCGGGCACTTTTGAATGCGGTAATTTACCTTCAGGTTCCATAAAATGCGGGGAATTTATCGATTAGCTGCAAACTGGTTAGCTTCTCAAGAAGGATTCTGTTCCATGGAGTAAGTAAGTAAGTAAGTATTTGGTATGAGGTGGGGACTCAATTTTGGTTGAACTCAAGGCTTCAAAAGGCTATTGTATTATGTGGTACCTCTTTGTGTGTGCAGGTATGAAAACGAAGACCAGACTCTCAGGTTCACAGAGGCGCAACTGGCAGAGATACGCAAGATGACGCTGTCCAAGATTCTGTGCGAGAATATGGACATCCAGTCCGACATTCAGCGGTCTGCACTCGATCAGCCCAGCAACTTCCTGTGAGTAGAACTGCTGCCAACCTAACAAACAGGGCTAGTAGATGAGATTGTAGATCCTCAAAGTGGTGAGTACTAAACTTGTGTTTGCTTGGGATGTGAAACCAGGTAGTTCAATAGACAAGAACCAACATGGCAAAGGAACATACTGCTTTTGTCTTCACAGTATGAGATGGAGACAGGAAGTTTCTCTGAGAGTTTGGTAAGTAGCTCTTGAAATACCACATGTGGTGTCATTCCAGAAGACAGTAGTGTGTAGGTTTGTACCCCTCTGAACACATAAGGATAATTTAATAAGGCCAGGAACAATCCAAAAATTTGGATGGTATTTTGTGTATGACAGTAAAATTGCCTGTACAAAAGCCAGGTAGTTTTATTATCATAATGCAAATTTCCCATACAAATACACATTTTTATGCTGAATTATACTGTCTAAATTTTTTTTTTAAATTCACACAGGTTTGTGTTCAGTGAATAAAATTAAGTACCAGCTAAAAAAGTTAGTAATAATTTTACATGTGACATTTTGTGGATCTGACACAGTAGCTACCTTGAAGTCTGATGTCTTCTGCAATGTGATGTTGTGTATGACAGTGTCTGCTTTGAAGAATGTAGTGCTGGAGCATTCAGAGTTCAGTTACTTCAGTATTCTATCTATAGATGGCAGGTCAGATGTCATGATCCAGTAAATGGCACTCTCTAGGACAGACTAGGTCCTTCATAGGGTTCTGGTGATGGAAAAATTTCATAAAGCTAATGAGTTCAGAGACTAGCTCTGCCCTCATCTGAACGCAGTTGGATTCATTACTTTATCATGTCAGCACATACAGGAAACAGAATTACTTTGTGAACTCTATTTCAAGAAAAATTGGATGATGGACAGTACCCTGGATGTCAATCAAAAGATTCGTGGTCTGTGTTCAGGGCTTTCCTGGTTTGACTTGCAGGTGGCTACATGTTGTCCTGTCTGAGAAATCTATTTTCTGATGTGTGGTTGACTGTGCAACGTAATTCAATGTGGATAAGAAACCAACTAGATGTCACTTTTGTGTTATCCTTTATTTTCTCCTTTACAAGTTGCTCAACATGTTTCGGGCAACTATGTGCCCATCTTCAGGAGCAGATGACTGCGTAGTGTTATCACCACATGTTGGTATTGTGCCGTGGCTGCAGGAAGGCTGGCAGAACCAGTTAGCAGGTAGTGTGTCCATTGAGGAGTTTGTAGCATGAACTCCTCAATGGACACACTACCGGCTAACCGGTTCTGACAGCCTTCCTGCAGCCACGGCACAATACCAACATGTGGCGAAACACTACTCAATTGTCAGCTCTTGAAGATGGGCACATAGTTGCCCGAAACATGTTGAGCAACTTGTAAAGGAGAAAATAAAGGATAACACAAAAGTGACATCTAATTGGTTTCTTATCCACACTGAATCTATTTTCTGTTCAGGCGAGCATAACAAAGGTTATTTTGTATTGACCTTGCTTGTTGCCTTGCATTTCAGTTCAGCCTATTTGATGCCACAGTCAAAGACTAACAGGTTCTCACCCTAGTTTTAAAAAAATTAACATATGTCGAAGACAGTTACAGTGTTACGTTATGCCATGCCTGTGAATAGGTGGCAGCAGGTTCCTCTGAAATGTTGGTGCCTATCTACAGAAGCGCACAGCGTAATATCCCAGAAGACTGTACAGTCACCGTGCGTATGTCATAGAGTGTACTTACACAAACCTAGATAGTATAGCCCACTACACACCTAGGCTATATGGTATAGCCTATTGCTCCTAGGCTACAAACCTGTACAGCATGTTACTGTACTGAATACTGTAGGCAATTGTAACACAATGATAAGTATTATAATATTATGGGACAACCATCTTATGTGTGGTCCTGTTGCTTTTGCTGTGAGAACCCCATATTTCAAAACAGGTCACAGTGTTTCCACTGATATGTAGCTCACTTAAAATGAGAAATGAACTATGAAGATTCAAGCAGAATTATTCTCGAAAACGTTATAATGTGAAGAACTGTTGATCACCAGCAGAATTAAACTAAGGGAATCAGAGGAGGATTTTACCATGGACAGATCATGTTCTTAATTTCAGGAATCCGAGAGTGTCCTGCCATTCACTGCCTCACATAGACCTTACCGCATGGAAAGAGACTCCACAGGGCTGTCAGATTGGAGGCCGGTCTGTACATGTTGGAGGCTCAGGATTTCCAACACCCTGCACCAGCTGCATTTGCACTGCAGAGGGGGTAAGCAGTTTCGATCAGAATCACAATACTTTAAACATTTTTGTAAATTATATTTTAGGATTTCAGATTATTTATTTCTGTATTCTGCTTTATTTGCTGCCTCTCCATTTCTGCCTCTGTGACCAGCCAATTGTGAGCTCAGACTTAAAGAAAAAGGATGTGACAATGTATTCTCTTTTGGGGCTATAGATGAATATGTAAGAATGGTGGAATTGTACCTCATCACAAACCAACTGCTGTGTATTTAAGCTTAAGATTTGTGCTTACTTCTATCCTTCTTCCCAACCTTCATTTTATTATCTCTTGTATTGCATTGCAGAACTTTATGTTTTGTTGACCGTGCATCTCGTTTATAATATTTGTAAATAACCAACTTAACACACAATTCTTTCCCTATATGTTTATTTCTATTCTCTGCATGTTTCAGACAGCTGTGACCATCATCAGGAGAATTAATTGCATCAATACAACATCTGATATATGTCACTCTGTGTAGATGACTTTCTGGTATGCAGGATACAATTAATTCTCCTGATGATGGACTCATAGCTGTCCAAAACATATAGAGAATAGAAATAAACATCCATGAAAAAGAATTGTGCGTCAAGTTGGTTATTTACAAATATTATCTCTTGTATATTTCTTTCATTCCCTTCTTAACTTATGTGTGTTATGTTAAAGCATGGAATCAACTTATGGCTTTAATACCATCCTTCATGTTGCACAGATGAAACACCGAGCTGCCATCTGGTAACACTTGACAAGACAGGCAAGGTGCATGTAACGTAACATTGAGTCATATTGCTTTGGAGAAGCAGCAAGTATTCATAGTGTGTCTGTGATCTGGCATCTGTTCTGTACTGTATTATATTGTCATTTGTGGCCTGTCTGGCTTTAGCTTGTTTTTCCACTGTATCTCACAAGTGTGCAGTTTTCTTAAAAAATTTATTGGAAACAAAATATGTGTTTTGATTTTCTGTACAACTTTTGCCTGAAACGTTTCTCATTCTAAGAAGAATTCAGTGTGATCATAAATGTATATCGGTCTTCATGTAAAGTACCCGTTATTCTTGTCAGATTTCAATGATACTTGAATTTTCTTGAGAGATTTTCAAAATTCCTGAAATATCAAACTTCATGATAATCCATCCAGTGGTAGCCAGGTTGCTTCATTCAGACAGATGGAAGGATGGACGGACAGACATGATGAACCTAATAGCCCCTTTCCGCAGTTTTGCAAACGTGCCTAAAAACTGCATTTCTATGGTAACGTTATGAGAATAACATGACATAACTCGCATATTATACATAGTCACTCTTAACCTGCCACCTGTTGTGTGTATATTGGTTATCTCTAGTTTTTAAGTATGTTTGTTAAGTTAGTCTGTTGTGATGCACAGGCAGCCAACTGCCATTATGATTGTTACCTGGACATGCCTCTGCAGTTAGATTGTACTTCTTCATGTGTATGAATTGCTTGCAGGCACAGTGTGCGTCACTGCGAATAACAGACTGTGGACAGCTGTTGCGTCAAGCAAGCCGCGATGCTATCCTACATGATGATGTGTGCACAGCACAGTGTGGCTTCCTGCTACAGGATGATTCCTCTGTACCATCTGGTCAAGAAAATCTAGACATTGTGTTCACCACGACACTACCACCACCCATCTCACTTGGCTCTCAATCCCGCAATTTGCCACAACGGGCGCTTGTGCCACCATTGCCGGCATTAGGGCTTCCACTGCCTAGATCCCAGAGGACTCGATTACCTAATGCATTTGGTGGGGGGTTTGGTCAGTTGCCTGATCTCTCCCGCTTCCTTGGCTGAGCAATTTTTTAATACAATATTAGATTTCAGGGAGAATCCCATATAGTTACCATATCCAAAGGGGAACAGCCTCAAGAGAGAACTGAAGAGTCACACAGTATCAGTGTCATTATGGTAACACTGCTCAATCAGTTGACTTTGATTCAGTTAACGTAAGGTTGTGGCTACCGCAGTTTGTTCTGCAGTAACAGTTTCAAACCCACACGTACAGGGTGTTTCATGACTTCAGCAGCTTGCTTCTGAGGCCGTTCCCAGTCCAAGATGTCACATAACCATAGGCGCAATTCTCAGGGGTGACACAGCTGTGGGTGTTTCAATTTCCACAGTAACTGACACAAAAAAAATGTTGTTTCCATGAACAAATTCCTACACTGTGTAGCTTATTTTGCTATATATGTTTGAAGTTGTCACCTGCAGCTTGGATAACCTTGTCAAGAAATTCTGGGTCATTTACCGTGGTTACTCAAATATAACATGACTCCTCCACAGTCTTCTTTTTTCAAAAATGTACCATTAGAGAACACGTTTAAATCTGTGCATAATTATAAGGTGAACCCCCAATTTTTTCGGATAATGATCAGAAAAAAATTTGCATTATGTATTTAGGTAAATACAGTATGCATCTTGTAACATCTGTCATTTACTGACTTTGTTTTGTTCTTGTCTGCTGTGCATTAACACACTATTTCTTTCGTATAACCCCACGCACCAGTCAGTGATCTGTGGACCTTGACAGAGAGAGCACACAGCATTTAAATTCTATATTTGGTGCGTACTTACTCATATAAGCAGGTAAAAACTGATGTAAAGTTTACCCTCAACCTGCCATGAAAGCACAGAGTAGGAGTAGAGTTGTAGCTCTCCCAGCAATTAACCAACTTAATGCACAAATTCTTGTTTTATAATAAGTTTATTATATGCCTCTACATGTTTCGAGCACTATGTGCCCATCATCAGGAGGTCAAAATTGTATTATACAGCATCTGGTATCGTCATAGATGCTATATAATACAATTTTGACCTCCTGATGATGAGCACATAGTGCTCAAAACATGTAGAGGCATATAATAAACTTATTATAAAACAAGAATTTTTTTCATTAAGTTGGTTATTTGGTGGGATTGTACTGAGATGCATGGTCAGCAAAACATAAAAAAAAAGTGTAGCTCTATTCTTTCTTTGATGTCAGTACTAGTTGGGGGTGGGTGGTTAATGCTACGCCCTGGCTGCTTTGTCCCCCAGAAGTGACCCGGTACCCATTGTATAGGAGGCAGGGTGGGCCCCAGAGCCATTTGTATGGGTGTGGAAAATCTCACCCCCACTGGGATTTGATCGCCGGACTGTCCGGCCTATGGCGAGACGCTACTGACTACACTGTCCCATGTATAAGCTGGCAGTATTCATTTAGTAGTGATGCTTAAGTTACTTAATGGTTGTTACTGAACACTCAGTGCCTATAGCTTCCTAACTTCTGAGAATGTGACCAATGTTCATGGGACATTTGTCTGGAGATGACCTTGGGGGGGGGATTTGCAACTGAGTAATGCCTGAGAGTAATGAATCAAAACATTCTGTGTATGTGACTGAATTTATTTTTAAGTAGCGGATTGTGGCCGTGAAGAAGGTATATATCATTTTATAAACACCTGGTTTCAATCTTTCGTACAAATGCAACTACTATTTCAGTATTATAACAGCAAACCAGTGTGCAGGGTCTAAATTGTCATGTTGGCAAGCCGCATGTTCTTGAAGTAGGGTAAATAAATTTTAGTGACTTGTTAGAAGTGGCTCTGGGCTTCTTTTCAAATGTACAGAATGTCTCAGAACACTTATGAGAATACTCATTAAAAGGAGAAATCAGCAAATGTGAGATGAAGTGAGAATCTACGTTACAAAGTACTCCATTATTTGTTAACTACCTAAACAAAACATCAGCATATGAGCACGCCATGAGAATAATAATAATATATAAATCTATTATAGCAGAAGTGCATTCAGTACAGTACTGGGGTTCTGATAAGTCCTTAGCCTGATCAGGAAGGAAACAAGCTCAAAAGCACGTCAGGGATGCGCGCGATTTCAACAACATCGAGACGCGAGCTGTCATCAAGTTTCTTTTCCTGCAAGGCAAGGCGCCGAAGGAAATTCACGCCATTGTGACAGAAAGATTAGCTTGTTTCCTTCCTGGTTGGGCTAAGGACTTATCAGCTCCCCTGTATGGTCTGCGTGAGATGTTCAAAATGTTTTCACCAATACAAGCAGATATTCAGTTTGTGGTTTTGTGGAATTGACGACATACAGTTTCATAAATAGGTACCAATGTTTTGTTTGAATCTGCTGCCTCTGTCTTCAGGGTAAAATTCTTCATCTATTCTGACGAAATGTTGGTACCTGTGTACCAGAGCACAGGTGGTGAATACAGTTGTACAGTAACCTCAGATCTACCACCGTCAGATACACTCGCAGTTGGAGGGGGCATCTTGTATGTCCTTACCTTGTAGCATATCTGCATTGTTTTTATGTTGAGAACTTTAGTTTCATATAATTTGTAATGAGGTCAGAAAATGTACTTTGTTATTCAGTTAAGCTGATGAAGTAGTTCTGCAGATATTTGGTGTATATTTTGGTACACTGTGCATATGAAGTTTTGACAAGATGGAAGGTTAAACCATTTTTTCCTTCTTATAAAATGGTGTAATGGTTTTCCTTCTCAGTTGTGATAATCATATATTACACCTTCTGGACTTTATACATCAAAAAGTGTTCTGAACGGAACACGGAACACTTTTTGGGAACTGGAGCTCTTTCTGTGTCCAGTGATGAACATTTTCACCACATAACGGACACAACTCATTATTTGTCTCTCCGCATTTTGCCTTGGGACAGAAACAAATCTAGTGTCAGGAATGTTTTCTGCTTAGATATTTAGATGATACATGAAGTATAGTAATTCTGCAGGCAACACATAACTTTATGTGTAGCTTCTTGCTGTTGGGTACTGCTATCGATGCTGCACTGTGCCATACATCAACACAAGAAGCTACTGTCACAGAGCTAACAAGCAAAAATCAGTTTCTGCATTATGAAGCACTGGATCTCTACCTTAAGGCTCTCATTGCACTAACTTCATACTAAACCCATTGTAAAGTAAGCAGTAGTGCCACTATGCTACTTAACAGTCTAATGTGGTGTGACACCATATGGCCTGCTAGATTAGCCAACGTATTGTCACATTCCACAAGAAATAATCTTAACCCTTCCTGTGTCATGTACAGCAGGAGTAATTCTTAAAATTCTCCATCTTCAGGCACAGGTGACATTAACAAGAGGCTGATGTCACAAGTCAAGAGAGTGCGCGAAATCACGTGCATGTAGATCAGTGTGTTTTTGCAGTCAGAGTGGTGTAGGTTCCAGTATTTGCCTGCTTACTTAGTGGCTCTAATCATGTGACTGAGGTAGAAAGACTATAAGGTTTGTGAGACTTGTGCTGAAATTTGTCATGCAGAATGACGGGGACTTTGTGGATGCAATCCCGCTATACCATTTATTCTGTACCTTGAATTTTCTTTTTCATGTTATTTCTTATGCATCCTTGAGCACATTCCTATCTTTATGTGTCATACATGGTACATTTAAAAGCTTTTAATTCTTCATACATTGCTCTTGTTTGAGTTCCTATGAATGATGCTAGCTAGCAGCTTTTTACTGTTCTTGACTGACAGGTGTGAGAAAGGATTAGTTTTGGCTAAAAAAACAAACACGACTTTGATAAATTTTTGTATCGTGGACAGACTTATTAACTGAAGTGAAAACACCAAATCTAATAGAAATGTATGTAGAATACAATACAAACTTTCTGAGATCATATTCTATGTGTAAATATTATAAAGCATGTAATTGTGATATAATTATAAAAACAGTTTGCATTTCTAAAGAAGGAATTTATAAACATATACCATTAGAAGTCACTGTTAATTCATTTATAAAATGTAGCAAAGCCATTAGAATTAAAATTTGGATTCTGAACCACCACCAACCCCCCCCCTCCCCCCAAAACATTGCAGATACAGAAATATGTTAAGATCAGTTATTTATTATGGTTCAAGAGACAACTGCGGTATTAGATATTTACAGTACATGTCACTAATTTCATGCCAATATTAAGGAACACACTAATATTTCAGTAATATCAAGTTTAACTCCCAACTGTAACTTCCCTGTCAGGCTACTGCAAACATCGGCTTTATCGTACAATCTGCAATTGCTGCATTCTTTCTTTTAACCTCTTCATTTCCAGTAGTGGCGTACTGCCAAGAACACCTATTTTGAATTTTTTGACGTTTTGCTGACCGTGCACCTCAGTACATTTATCTCAGTATTTAACCAACTTGATGCACAAAATTTGTTTCACAGTAAGTTTTATTTCATGCCTCTACATATTTCGAGCACATGTGCTCATCATCCAGGAGGTCAAAATTGCATTACACAGCCTCCGTTATCATCACACCTCCTGATGATGAGCACATGTGCTCGAAACATGTAGAGGCATGAAATAAAACTTACTGTGAAACAAATTTTGTGCATCAAGTTGGTTAAATACTGAGATAAAAAAAAACCTATTTTGAAGTTTGGTCTTCCTTAGCAGCCAGTGTAAGGTCAGCAGGGTGCTAGCAATGCTGCCTACAGGTTACTAACATAACTGTGGGAATCATATGATGGCCATATATCTTTAGTCCTACAAAAAAACATGGGAAGTGCATAAAATAAACCAGCAGGTGGGCAAGCTCAGCAGGTCAAGAGAAAGCATATTTTGAAATTGAGGTAAACAAACACACACAGGGTTAATAATTTAAGTAGCTGACTGTATGCAGACTTCAGGGGTGACTGTATGGCACCAAGATATAATGGGTGAACTCCTGTTCCTCTGTCCATGAAGCTTCATAATGCAATTCTGAACATTGAGATTATACTGCAATGATATTATAAGTTGCCTATACAAATACATATTGAGCCCTAGTGTTAAGCTAAAGGCTGTAAATATCATCGAAATGAACAGACGCCCATGTTTCAAGATTGTATTAATTCTTACGTTATTTTCTTTGTACTTTTCATATAAATTTATCCTACATCCCACTATCTGTTCCAGCAATGCCTGGAGCTATTAACACTAGAAGTCTAGACTGATATACAAAAGTATTTATTGTGTTGTCATATATTCCTATTATGGAAATATGTTTTACAATAATAAAAGAAACATATGTGATGTTGTTTCTATTTAGCCTGGTCTGTTCTTGTCCACAGGGTACATAGCCTGTGGTAATGTCTAACTTGGATCTTCTGAGTTGAACCATTGTATTATGTTGAAAGTGTCGTGTTTCTGCATGAAGTGCCGTGGCTGTCTTACACGTGACAAATGTATGCCAAAATATTTTAATATTACACCACCCAACTAAATCCCAAAGCCAAAATCACACATACTGGTTGCCAGGAGTCAGCCTGTCCGTGAGTAGAGGGCATAGTCATTGCAGCTGTTCTTTATGCTTAAAAATGAGAGGTAGTTGGGAAGTGGATCTGTGGCTTCATACAATCTTCAACCTCAGTACTAGATGGAGGTGAATAGTCATCCTCATGCAGTAGCCACCTTTCCTCCAGTACCCAGTAGCAGACTGAATGTGCCACAGGGTTGGTCTGGACACTCAAGAAGATAGAAAGGTTCTGTTCCTGTTGGGAGTCAAACACACATTTCCATGTCATCCACCCACAGCCTAATCCCATGGTGGCACAGGTACCGTAAGTTTTATGCATGAAGTAGCATCGAGGCACGTTCGCATAACCATTGTTGCTATGGAAAAGCAATAAGTATGAATATTATGAGTGTGTGACTGTGTTCTTGCCTTAGGTATCTGGCATCATACAAATCACATCTTTTCTACATCATATATTGTTATCTGTGGCTTGTCTGAATGTTTGTGTTTTGATTATCTGTGTATCTTTGATCTGAAACATTTCTCATACTAAGAAGAATTCTTTGAGATACTGTCATAAATATACATACATCTTCATGTAAAGTACCTGTTATTCTTGTCATATTTAATGAAATTTGAATTTTTTCGAAAGATTTTTTTTAAAATACTCAAATATTGTTAAAATCTGTCCAGTGGGAGCCGAGTTGTTCCATGCAGATGGCTGGAGGGACAGACATGATGAAACTAATAGCCACTTTTCACAATCTTGCAAATGTGCCCTAAAATAAGCTCGCAATTGCACAGAAACTGTACCGCTGCATTACTGGGAATTGAACCCACAAACTCCCATCTTGGGCCACAGTGCCCCAACTGTACCACTCCTCACCCCCAAGTAGAAGAGCAACAGGACGATTACTTTCAGCTGATAAAATGAAAGTTCCCTCAATTCACATTACCATACAAAAAAGTGAAAACAGAAATACAGGCTAATGTTAAAATGGATCTTAGGAAAAACAGTGTCAAAGCTTTATTGTTAATGTACTGGTAGTTAATTTTCCAGTTGATCTGTGAACTGTAACAGCAAACTGGAAAATCGAACTGCAGTGTCTAAGTATGTGAAGACTGCTGTAAAATTAATGAAAATAATTAAACACAAGACAATAAAAACAAAGTAATTACAATAAATAACAGAACGTAATTACAATAAATAACAGAACAGAACAGTATGGACATATTTTGAGAACCAAAGAAAGACGGACTTCCAACAAAGTCTCAGAACGCGTGACTTAACCTTTAAAAGCCTAGCGGTTACTGTATTGTACACACTAGTATTAACATTCAAAAATTCTACATTCTCCCCACAGAATATTTATATCTTTTGTACGTGTCTCAGGAAAAATATCGAAATTTTCCATATACAACCTTCAACGACTGGCTCTTTTAACCGAGGAGGCGAGTGTTTACACCAATTTCTCTTTAAAAGTAAATCGGTCTCCAAGAAATCAAAATTTAAACTGTACTAGAATATTATAAGACCAACAGTAACATACGCCTGTGAGTATGTGACTTGAAAGAAACCATAAAAAAAAACAAGTTAATGGTATTTGAAAGTGTTAAGAAAGATCTTTGGTCCTACAAAAGAAAGAGGTGGTACAAGGTGAATCAAAACAAACGATGAATTAATGACATAAGAATATAATAAATCACATAAAAACTCAACGATAAAGCTGGTTTGGCAATTTACATCAAATGGTGGAAAAGAGAAAGGTAGAAAAAAAAAAGCATATAAGTGGAAACCGATGACAAAACGACAAAAAGAGAGACAAAAGAACAGATGGAAAAATGACATAAGAAATGACACGAAGAAATTGAAAATAAAGAATTGGACTAGCTGCATCCAGGAACGTAATAAGTGGAAATCGTATGTTGAGACGGTCACAACATACAAAGACTGAAGATGTAGCGCCTAAAGAAGAAGAAGAAGGCATTCACTATGCAGTACGTACTGTGCATTTAAATAAAATGGACTACTTTTCGTCCTTAAATGGTTAAACATGAATTCCCTAAATGAAAACTGAGATGTGAATGGCTGAGAAAGGAAGCACACACAAAAAGAAAAAGAGACGAAAAGAAACGTTCAGAAAACAGATGGAGAGGCTTGGCTGCCAGACAAGCTGCATATGGAGGAGCCATTTAAGGTAGCAGATACCATTTAGTTTTCTATTATACAACTTCAAACACATTTTCATGAATATTTATTTCATGTCTCTCCAATAATTTACGCCACACCCTAACTATGTCAACATTTAAACTGAAACACATATTTTCTCATTTATCATAAATATATAAAAAAAATTCACCTGGCAATTGCACTGTCATGTGCCTCATATGAACAATATAACAACCATTAAAGCAGAGAAAAGGTAATGTAAGGAAGCTCAAAACAGAACTCGTTCCTAGCCTATCTCAGAAGCCTTCTGACATCCTAACATTCCCATACAATATTTATCTCAGTAATTAACCAACTAGATGCACAAAATCTTTGTTTTACAATAAGTTTATTTCATGCCTCTACATGTTTCGAGCACATGGTGCTCGAAACATGTAGAGGCATGAAATAAACTTATTGTAAAACAAAAATTTTGTGCATCAAGTTGGTTAATT
>Ga0123354_10010873_pt1 | contig 14041 bp, 3 predicted proteins | sample TergutLab28metaG_2_FD_97872 | JGI IMG/M metagenome (GOLD analysis project Ga0123354, IMG submission 97872) | Labiotermes labralis P4 segment gut microbial communities from Petit-Saut dam, French Guiana - Lab288 P4 | ecosystem: Host-associated > Arthropoda: Insects > Digestive system > Gut ... | reverse complement strand
TACTATTTTTTTTTTTAATTATTTTGTTAAATAATACTTCCCTTTTCAAATTAGTGGAAGGGCGCCCGGTTCGTAAAGTGGGGGGGGGGTTGGGGGGGGGGGGGGGGGGGGGGGGGGGGGGGGGGTTGGCCTTAGTGACATGCTGAATTTAATAGGTTAAACCGACAGAAAATTTTACAGGTTTAAAAGTTTTTCGTGCAAGAGCCGTCCGTCTTTCTGTTTAGGTTAGGTTAGGAAGGTTGGACACAGAGTATATCTTTAGGAAGTGGAGAATAAAAAATAGCACACAGCGCTAAATGTCGTCATTTAACAACGATATTGGCTTGAGATTTTAATTGCTCTATAGTGATAATATTGACTGAACGTGATGGTGCAGTTGCAAGAAGTGTAATCCTTTTGAACCCTCACATGCACCACGCTAGTGGCGGGTGCTTTTAACACTTGTTCGGTGATGATGTTAAACGCAATGGTGCGGGTGCAGGGGCGTTCCACACTCGTCTCTACTCGCATGCAAATGACTTGATAATGCCACAAGCGAGTGCAGTCTGTCAACCGACACGCTCTGCCTCGTATGCTAATACGTCCCCTATACGTGCCCCAAGTACTTAGCTTTCTTCTGTGGTTTATCTTTGTCCTCGTTTACTCTTGGTTTTGTATGGATATTCTGTGCTTTGATAAAATGAAGTAGTTGGCTTTCAGATTAAATTTTGTATGTGATAAGATTAATTGTCATTGTTCCGAAGTTGGGTGAAGCTTGTGTTTGTTGAGGTGACAGTGAACTACAAATTAAGGGTTTTGGACAAGCGGGGGGTAGTGCTGTGTTTTCAATTACTGTAACAAAGTTTGTCAAAGGGAAGTCTTTCAAGGGGCACTTATTCCTGCGCAGCAGCCAGGCCTTCTGTTCACTTTATACTATAGCCGATCATTTTTAGTACAGTTGTTTCTTAGGACTGCTGGCGTCAGTTACGGACGGTTCATGGGATGCGTTGTAAGTTAATCTGTCAACGTGTATACAGGACCTTTGGTGATAGGTAGGAGGGGAGAGATTTAAATGAGAAAACGTTAGCAGCGGACAACGGACGCTAGCAATCGAGTGCGAATTCAGTCGCCTACGAATGTGGTGTAAGTAGGAGTACAGAGAAGTGACTGTGTCAGTTTCCTAGAAATGATCTAGTTGTTTTACTGGATAGAGCGCTCCATTATTTTGTATCAAGAATAAATTGAGTAAATAAAACAGGAAGTAAAAAAGAAATATTTAAAACTATATGTGATTCGGTGACCCACACCCGTTTCCCGAAAGAGGATCACCTACCACAATAAAGTTACGAAGGGTGGTCGTGCAGAATATATTTGTCTTCGATCTTTGACTTTGGGCTGCTACATGTCCGCATATCCTATTGTCCGTATTTCGTAACGAACAGTCGAATAAGTACCCTTTCTTTGAGAGAGGTTTCATTAAACTTGTCTCAGCAAAATTGTACGTGACACCAGTCAACTTTCCTAATATTTATACCACGAGTGATATCATACAATGTGCATGCCATAAATAATAATAATATTTATTAACTACAATTTGGTTGTCACCCGGTGGCAGTGGTTATTTTACATGTATACAAAATATGAAATTGGTTACTACTAGATTTAAGTCGGGAGGGCTACATGAGAAGCATGTAGTGGAAACTTGGAATATTAGGAACCATCTCAGCATTTGCTTGTAGACACAGGGAAACCAAGAAAAAAACCTGTTTCGAGGTGGCCGGTCGCAGGACTTTCCGAGTACTGACTTCTAGCCAGCAGTCCGGCATCTAAAGTAAAAACAGCAATACACACATAGTACAGCAAATACACATAATATGACAACAATAAACACAAGACAACTACAAAAATACACACGGTCAATCAACAACAATTACACACAAGACAACTTAAAACTAGCAAATTGTTGCCAGGAAATTACACCAGTGAAAAAATTGTAAAATATAAACAAAAAAATGCACCATTTATAAATTAATTATTTTATTTTATTTAACTTTAAAAATTAAATTATTAATTTATAAGAGGCGGATTTTTTCGGTTTGTATTGTATAAGTTTATTACAAAGCACAGTGCAGAAAACACACAAAACTGTGGTAAAATATCGCTTCGTGTACTATAAATACCGGATGTTGAGTCCTAGCAACGGAACCAGGACTCAGACTGATACTGAATCGACAATACAACTTGCAGCGCTTCTGATTATATAATGTATGGAAATATAATGTATACTGCTTGGCTTTCGCTGCCTTTGAAACCCAACGCAACTGCTCAGCACTTTTTTTTTTTAAATGTTAAACCGGGTTTAAACTTAATTCATTTCGCCCGATAAATTAAACTTCCGATTAAAACCCTGTATCGGAAATTCAATCAGGAATGGCACATTTAGAGAGGAAATTAATTGGAATCCTAATAAAGTTCTTTAGACACGTAAGACGTCCGGTTAATGTAATTTAATATATCATGTTTATAACGTGCAAAATGTTTATGTCACAGTGCAGCAGAAACTATTTCCTTACGTTTTAACTCTCATAAGTACGATGGGCTGAACATGTGGAATTTTGTATGTATATATATGTGTGTGTGTGTGTGTGTGGAAGGGACCAAAGTCTAAGTGGATGCCCTGATTGTTGCCACAAAAATTTCATGTCTGTCATAAATCCTCAATTCCGTCTGTCCTGAATGGAAAACGTCTTTAGAGAGGTGCATTTTAATTACATGTTGCACTTAGCAATATAGTGTAGCAATCAGGACTTTATTCGGGAAGTGCCAAGTTCGAATCTGGACTTGGAAACCAGAAGTGTCTCTCCTCAGTCGGTGAGGGTGAAAGTGGGGATATTACCTCAGTTAAGTGAAGACTATTCTTTCTGAAATACTGTAAGCTAGCCCATTACAGGCTTGGACAAGTTTCTAGGGTTCCAGGAGGTTGAGGAAATCGGCACATGAAGGTTGTAATGTCAGCCCCACACTCTGGTCCCCTTTACTCCCAAGGAAATATCCCTGGTACTCAGTTCCATAAGGGGCTGAGTCGACCCAAGGGCTGTAGTAAGGATTAAGTAAATGAAAAATCCCAATTACCCTATCGGGAATCGAACCCGCGATCTTCCGTCTCGTAGCGCAGTGCCTCAACAAACTGGGCCACTCTTTTAATTAACTGACAGTTCCTAATTCTCGAACCGTTCCACTGTCGATATTATCCTGAAGCTACAAAACTACGTAATTTTTACACTAGGAAAGTCTTTATCGAGCTCATTTGAAAGACAATTTGGCTTCGTTTGTGAAGAACTAACTCTGAAATCACAGTAAAATATAAAACTGTTAGGAGCCTGGATAGCGTAGTCTGTATAGTGACTGACTTACTGACTGGGCGAAATGCAGTTCAAACCCGGCAGGGGCAAAAGATCTTTTTCTTATCTATAACATCCTGTTCGGTAACAACGGGGGGGGGGGCTTTTCTCAGCAGAAACAAGTTGAACATTCAACTCAGTCTTGTGCCGAGGTAAAGAATAAGTGGAGTTACACCTCTGCTCCCCCTATAAGCCTTCATGGCCAGACAAGGACAACTTTACCTTTAGCTTTATATACAATTGTTGCAAGCCGTTTTCAGAAACGTGGTGTGTTTCATCAGTTTCCAAAACTTTATGATGGTTAAATTAGACAATATTAAAAATACATACATAAGTTCATTAAGAGAATCATGTCAGCATTACATGAACATGACGACCTAATTATGTATTGTGTAGTTTACCTACAGAAGAATTAGACGGGTGGGGCATGTAGCAAGTATGGAGGAGAGGTGCATGCAGAGTTTTGGTGGGGAAACCTAAGGGGAAGAGATCACTTGGTAGAAGTAGGCGTAGATTGGGGGTAATATTAAGATGTATCTTCGGGAAGTGGAATGTGAGTGCATCGAGTGGATCGATATGGCTTAGGATAGGGACAGGTGGCGGGAACGTACAAATGCGGTAATGAACCTTCGGGTTTCATAAAATGCGGGGAATTTCATGACTAACCAAGAACCAAATAGCTTCTCAAGAAGGACTTTGCTACATGGCGTAAGTAAGTAAGTAAGGAAGTAAAAAGCTAAATCAGTCCCATTAGAGGCCTGGACAGGCCCAGAGGGTTCTAGGAAGTTAAGGTTCCGAGATTACGTGACAATGGCCCAGGATGGTTGTAAGGTTGTCAGCCTTACGCACCGGCTGCCTTTACCCCCCAGGAAAAGCTCCTGGTACTCATTTCTGTAAGAGGCTGAGCCGACCCCAGGGCCATAGTGCGATCGGAAGGATTATGTCAATGAAAAATACCAGTGACACCATTTGGAATCGAACCAACGACCTTCCGATTTGTAGCACAGCACCTTAATCACTGTGCTACCGCGGTCCCCAAGTAATTAAGTAGGTAAGGATAATTAACGACTCCGCCTGCATGTCAGGGTATAGCGTCGAATAATCGAAGGATTAGTGCGAAGTGAATGATACAGGATAAGGCAGGAGACGTTGGTGACGTAATTTAATGTATTATTCTAGCATTTGCTGTGAGGGGCTGGAGCAAATTACGAAAAATCTGAGTTACGGTGTACGTATCGGCGGCCGAGATTTCAAACCAGGACTTTCATCACGCGAAATATGCCTGCTATACGTTCTACTGCGTAGTTACGCAATGAAGCGTGTAAACGTAAAAAAATGCGACTAGGAATTAGTTATGTTTGTCTTTATGGACGACAGTTACAAATTACGTTACACGTCGCACGACACTTTACGCCATTCCGGGCTAAAAGTTTCCGCTGTTCTGTGAAGGTAATTGTTTTGTTAGCCGGCACGTAGCATCTCGAGACTAGCAATTTTAACCGGAAAAGTGACAAGAGCAAATAAGGTTACAGCACTTACGTACGGAAGAGTCAAAATGCAAATACTTAAACATTTTGTTTATTTTAAAGAATGCAGGACGCGTAACTTAATTGACCACAAAAATAATACCGAGACAGTATAGCTATTATGCATGCGAAACATATCTTATTTGTGACATAATGAAATTATGTAGACGCGAGTACTCGTAGAATATCAGAATTTCGTATTGATTCGTTTAAAATAAAAAATATAATTATATAAAAATCTCAAAATTGATATTCAGCTCATGTGGAATGTGAGTGTAAAAATGATACCAGTAATAATAGGGCGACTGGAACCATTTCAAATTCACTCAGACAGTACCTGAGCAACATAGCAGGAAACATGAAGTTAAGGTGCTGCAGAAAACAGCCATATTGGGCACTGCACACATACAGCGGGAAGTACTAATGTAAAAGTAAAAAACATGTTTCACGGGTGAAATAACGGTACATGTAACACAAATTGTAAATACAGAATAGCTGCAACACTATACACACTAGGAACATGATGTGTTTCAGGTATATGATTGTAAATACCTTGCATAGAGCGGGTAACAAGTATAATGATGATGATGATGATGATAATAATAATAATAATAATGCAGATTTCTTGGCATGATTCTTGCATTTACGAAATGCTGCATTTAACTTTAACACTGCTGTAGTTTGCCGTATTATTCTACACGTTCGCAACGGTGTTCGTTCATTGTCTGATAACTGAGAAAATCCTTAACGAATTTCGACTGATTGGCGCCTAATTGCAGTTATGCACACACGTGACAATAACAAATACGGTGCACAATTTTTCTCACTAATTTATTCCAATTAAACTCTCCTGTACATGTTTCGAAAAAATAATTGTTCATCATCCCGATGTGTTAGCCGCTAGACACCCATAATTGCATGGTAAAATACTGCATGCTGGGTGTTCAGAAACAACTTCCTGACGATGAACAATTATTTGTTCGAAACATGTACAGGATGTAAATACCTTGTATAGAGGGGGCTAATTGGAATAATTAATGGGAAAATGTGTGCGTCTCTTTGGTTATGTTCAGGTCTATGTATCACGATGCAGAGTTAACAGAAGTTAAAGCGTGCAGTTACGCACTTTTACAGAATGATTCTATAAATGGCCTCGTCTTTGGCTGCCAAACATGTAGAGGAATAAGTCTTGTATTATTATTGCAAATGTAGAAAAGGTAGAGAGGTAAAGCAGTCCCGTTACAGGACCGGATTGGCCCAGAGGGTTCCAGGGAGTTAAGGTTCCCAGATTTTTAGACAACGGCACAGAATGGTGGTAGGTTGTCAGCCTTACGCACCGGCCGCCTTTACCCCCAGGATATACTCTTGGTACTCATTTCTGTTAGAGGCTGAGTCGATCCCAGGGCCATAGTGCGATCGGAAGGATTATATGTCAATGAAAAATCCACTGATATCAGTTGGGTTCGAACCAACGACCTTCCGATTTGTAGTACAGTACCTTAACCACTGTGCTACCGCGGTCCCATTGTAAAAAGTCTCTTCTGTTAAGTTGTTTGTGGTAATTTTATGCAACAGAGAACGGCCGAAGGCCTACTCTCCCCTTCCACACCACCCAGGAGGAAAAAAATGTTTTGATATAACCATGCTGTTTTGGTTTACACCTGTGCGTATATTCTGTATGTCCAAAAATTGAACTTTTGAAAGCGTGAATCGATATTCACGAAATGTTGTATGTGCGTTACGCTGTAAGGGGAATTCCCAGCACTGCTTGTTGTAATTTCCTATAACTATTAATAACAACATGGAGGACTTGCGAACTTTTTATGTCGGAGCGATAGCAGCGCCACTTACTTTTAGATCCGGAAATTATGTGCGGGGAGAAACGTTGCGGAAAAGAGGCAGGTTTTTACTTCGGCAATATTTTTTACAAAATATAAATTGAAAATATGGATGACGCGTTGAAGAAAAATTACCTTCTGTTCTGATGGAAAAAGTGATTAATCTTTGAAGTTAGAAATATGAAATTTGGCCAGTAAACAGGTTATAGAACATAAATGGATATGTTAGTAAACATGTTGGACTAGAGATTTATGGAACAAGGGAGTCACGCTTGATGATTTTCTCCTTTGGAACTCTTTATATGTTCCTACTTGACTTGATTATAGAGGGTTATTCGAAATGATTGTCAGGGTTTTAACAACTTGTCATACACAATACACTTGAGATAAGAGTATATGTATTTTTTTATTTAATAGAACAACACTCCCAAGTTTTTGTTACATACATTACAGGTGCTCTAAATGTGCACCCTTTGTGATTCTACAAACATCAACACGATAATCGATTTCGTTCCAAACTGTTTGTAGCATGTCAGCAGTGATGGTTTCAATGTCGGTTCTGATTCGTACCTTCACAAAGGGTCCACATATAGAGCACCTGTAAGGTATGTAACCAAAACTTGGAGTGTTGTTCTATTAAATACAAAAACACATATACTCCTATCTCAAGTGTATTGTGTATGACAAGTTGTTAAAACCCCGACAATCATTTCGAATAACTCTGTATATATGTTTGGTTTCTAGAATCTGGATGTGAAATATTTATTCTACCACCGTACACAGAAAAATCATTTACCCCACGTCACAGCTTTTGGATTTCATTTCCGCAAGTTGCCTAGAACTCGAGTTCTCCATCTTCCTCCACTTCCTCACGGTCGATACCCGGCAGTTAAATTTTTCCTGAGTCTAATGAAAGATATCTGAAGTTTATTTTAATAACCCGTTTTATGGGTAAAGGTTACAGTCTTCATTCTCTATGATAACAGTCACGTTGTAAACTGCGTTTGTAGCTCGCATGTATCTTCAGTCTTTGTTATCTCTTCAAATTGACAAGGCAATAAATCTCAAACTCTCAATGTATAAATGTTTTCCCCGTTCAGTAGCCATTTTTTAAATTTTATAAACACAAACTTCTGAACATTTGTCACCTCTGATTTAGGTTTGTCATTTGTATGTATGAAATATTTTGGTCGCCAAAGCATTTTTTGAACCAAAGATGCGACAAAATCCTTCATTTGATCTGTCTAAACCCATTCTTTTTCAGATCATAAACGATATAGTTCGCTCTAAATGGCTGCCATATCATGGTAATAAGTAGGCCACACAAATGAGGTTACATTCTGCTGTATTTTTGATGGTTAAATGAACTTGCGTGCCGGTCCAAGTGTCCGCGCGTTCTACAGCGTAGGTCTGCCGTCGCTGGCCTGCTGGAATTGTGGGTTCGGAAAAAAAAATCCCACCGTGGCATGGATGTTTTTTTTGTCTGTGAGGGTTGTGTGTTGTTAGGTAGAGGTCTCTGTGACGAGCCGATCACTCGTCCAGAGGAGTCTTACCGACTGTGGTGCATCGTTTTGTGTGTGATGTAGAAACCTTGTGAATGAGGAGGCCATGTTCCGAGTTGAGTCGCAGCGCCACTAGAGCAGGAAAAAAGAAACTTACGCAAAAATGTTAAGAATTTTATTTACGGATTTTTATGCGCCTTCGCGAAATTGCGAAACAAAACTTTTCATGAAATTTTATATTAGACGATTTTTCGAAATTCTGCCGAGAGTTTTAAGTTTGATTAAAATCTGGCTAGAATAAAGGGTACTATATATGCAGACGTACGTACATATTTGATAATATATCGCTGAATCCTTGTTAGAATGAAAAAAAGTATCAGACAAAAGTTGTGGCGAGAAACAAAACACGTTTTTTTTTTCATAACATTTTTCTTCCCTCAAAATCTTGCCGTTTTTGACACATAGTGTGAAAAAATATTGTACAGTCCGACAGGCAACAGATGGCAATATGGCGCATGCGCGTTGCATGCTGGATACCTAAGGCTATAGACACATACTCAGAATAGTTAATACTTATTGCTTTTCCGCAGCAACAATTGTTACGCGAAAGCGCGTCAGTGTTACGATATATGTTAATTTATATGACCTGTCTTGCTATTCTCACAGCGCTAATGCTCAAATCTTCTGCTATTTCATTGACACTGCCGGCTGCTAATCGTTATGTTTCACGCATCCTTTTATCTACATGTACATCCTGTTTTGACATCAAAATAATCTCTATCTTTTCAGTTCAGTGTGGTACCGCATAGTTCCGTTGCCCAGTATGTAGCAGAAAAACAAGAACGATATAATTTTACATTCGGAACAAATATTCTGATTAATGAAGAATGTACTCTGAGAGCAATAACGTAATTATTACTAAAGGTAACGGTTGAACTTTGATAACAACAAATGTGTGTATTGAAATAAGGTACATAAGGTAATCCCGTTACAGGCCCGGTGTGGTCCAGAGGGTGGGTAGAGGTATAGCACTACTCTTCCATGACCGCGGCACTAGAAGGGGGTGAGTGGTCAGCAACACGCCCCAGCCGCTCACCTGTCTTGATAGACCACGGAATCAGTGAAAGAATGAAAGGAAGTGGTGCCTGTAGTAATCACTTCGTTTTGGCGGGTTAAAGAAAGAATCAGTTGATCAAATGTCGAATAAAAAGTAAAGTTCACATTATAACATGCCTTGAAGACACAGTGGGGGAGTGGAGCTATAGCCCTACTCTTTCTTTGACCTCTGTCTAGTTGGGGGTGGGTTGTCATTGCCATGCCTAGGCTGCTTTAAGCCCCTTTACCTATTGTAGGGGAGGCCAGGTGGACCTCGGCGCCATTATGGTGGCGTGCAGGAAATGTTACCTACACCGGGTTTCGAAGCCCGGACCGTCCAGCCAGTAGCTTTTTAGGTATACCGCCAAAACAATGAACAACATGTGTTACAACATAAATGTTTTCTCTGTTACAGTGTATTTGCTTAAATAATACTTACATGCAATAAAAATTACAAGATATATATATTTATATATGTCAATTTTTAAAGGGCTGATCTCCTTGAAGTGTTACTGTTTAGAAATCACGTTTATACCATGCATCGTTTGCTTGCACATCTTGTTTGTTTGTTTTTGGCTCGACAGCCCCACGTGGGCCAGGGCATCCACATTCACGAAGTTCCTAGATCACATACAACGACGCGCCACAGACGGTATGATTCCTCTTGACGAGAGATCAGCCCGTCGCAGAGACCTCTACCTGACCACACACAACACTCACAACAGACAAACGTCCATGCCCCCGGTGGGTTTTGAGCCCACAATCTCAACAGGCGAGCGGCCGCAGACCCACGCCTTAGACCGCGCGGCCACTGGGATCGGCTTTGCACATCTTACAGGACTCATTTGACAAGCTGTCGGTTCATCGCAGAGCTCTTAGGTGTAAAGGCCGATATACACAGAAATGTGGGCACCAAAGAGTATAATAGTGAGTGTTTATTATAGTTTGTAGACTGGGATACGAACTAAAAGACCGAAGCAGCGAGCATTGACTCCCTACGGGAATGGAGCTTCGTCTATTCTCCACTGTGCTCACGCCGGCTTTAGGGCCTACCCTGCCTCCCCTCCAATTAACATTACTGTTTCTGGCAGTTATTTCGCTCGGGGTAAGGCGGTCGGCGTGTTTAGCTAACCACACACCTTCACCCATTGCCCTGTAGTTATGTATCCCCTCTACTACATGTCATTCTCGGCATGGTACTCAATTAGGTACAGGACTTCTCGGCTACTGTAATCGTTTCAAAGTTGGTTGTGACTTGGAAATACAGTTATATAGCTGACAGGCTGTTTGTGGTTTACTGTAAAGGATCAGTTTTGAGTCAGTTTCTATCGCTGGCCGTGCACCCAGGGCGTCATGAAACAAGTTTACAGGCGAAGGACGGGTAGATGAGTATCGTGTTGTGTGTCTCGTTTGGTCTGGTCATTTTGGTTGGTGGGTGTAAAATTTTAGAAACAACTGTGCTACTTCCGTCCCACGGTAGGTCAGGTTGGTTTAACTCAACAGGAAAGGAAGAACTGATTTTCTGTTAAAATGTTTATATTTTTGAAGCAGCTTTTAAGAGAGGAAGCGAAAGTGTTTTATGTTCATCCTTAAGATCGATTTCGCTTTCGCGGGCTTGTGACTGGATACTGCACTAATACTCCGCTAGTCACTTCAGGCTTAATCCAGCGAAAACTGTATAAACAGGAAGGTAAAAGTAAAGGTAAAGTGCAACCTTGCACAGGCACTGAGGCTCTGTACAGGCCGTCCGACCCATTGTGGGAGTAGAGGTATAGCTCTACTCTTTCTTGACCACGGAACTGGAAGGGGGTGAGGGGTCAGCGTTACACCACGGCCCCTATTTACCTCCGGGAAAGACTCCGGTACCGATAGTACAGGAGACTGGGTGGGCCACAGGGCCGGTCTGGACAGGTGCGGAAAATCTCCCCCCACTGGGTTTCGATCCCCGGACCGTCCAGCCCGTAGCCAGTCGCTATACCGACTGAGATACCCGGAAACAGGCAGGTAATGTAACCTAAAAAGCAGTTTTAAAATTGATAGAAATATTCTCGTTCCAAATAAAGAAAAGAACGTTTTTAATGATTTTACGCTTTTTCTGACTAACGTTGAATTAAATTCATTGGATTTTGAGCTAAAAAGTTCGCCTCTTTCACATTTATGTTTTGTCTTAGTGTTTATGTAGGCCTAAACATAATGTGAGAACATATTTTGTTGGTTATGTATAAATAACGTTAGAGTTCTGAGTATATGTTATGTACGTATGTATGTTATGTTCTTATGTATGTTATGTTCGTATGTATGTTAAGTTCGTATGTTTGTGTTATGTTCGTATGTATGTTATGTTCGTGTGTATGTTATGTTCATATGTACGCTATGTTCGTATGTACGTTATGTTCGTATGTATGTTATGTTCGTATGTACGTTATGTTCGTATGTATGTTATGTTCGTATGTGTATGTTATGTTCGTATGTATGTTATGTTCGTATGCATGTTATGTTCGTATGTATGTTATGTTCGTATGTGTATGTTATGTTCGTATGTATGTTATGTTCGTATGTATGTTATGTTCGTATGCATGTTATTTTCGTATGTATATGTTATGTTCGTATGTATGTTATGTTCGTATGTGTATGTTATGTTCGTATGTATTTTATGTTCGTATGTATATCATACAAATATAACTGAAGCATAAAAAAGTAACTGCAAAGTTTTGAATTTCAATTTTGCGTTCAATGTAACATTTCTCTTTAGTACTTGCTTCCATGCATGATGTCTTAAAAAAAGTGCCACAATTTTTTTGTGCTACTATCACTTCGCCATCAGCAGGAAATTTGCAGATACTCGTATAATATTGACACGAACTTCTCCTCCGTAGTACTAACATCCCTGATGCATGTTTCAGGACGCATCTCTTCCCCGAGGCACTTTCTATGGCGCAAACATAGCAGGAAATTTCGACAATGAGGAGTAAAGCAATAAAATAATGCTTACTCGGGGGTGGGGGTAGTTTTCTTGCAAACGGTATTTTCCGGAGCCATTCATTGCACGGAAAATAATATAAAACGTAAGAGTTTTAATGTAATAATTAATGAGATCGTGATTTCAGACTTCCTGCGCGGTGCAAATGAGGTCTGTGTTCTTCTGGGGTGTTAGGAAGCGTAAATGGGGCAGAGACGTTCTCCCAAAACGTCCGTAACTGCGCTGCATAAAATCTCAGAATGGAGAAGATCTAATCTATGGGATCGTTACGAGTGCATATTTATTGAAGTAGACCTGGGTTCAAAAAACACACAGCGAATATCAAAAAGTTATTTTGGAGCTCATTTAACGTGCGTGCATAAGTGACGTACCGAATGTGGCACACTTCAAACTGTAGGCCACACAGTATATGTTTTAAGTACACACAAGTTCTGGCAGTGGTTTCTGGTACATTCTGTCGTTTAAATATTTCGCTCTATAGATGGCGGTCTGTTGTTTGATGAGGGGTACTGACATTTTGGGAGTCTCTGCCTTCCTCATATTCTGGATGGAATACTACGTAGCATGTGGGGGTTGCAGATTCCTTCATGAGTGTTGCTGCCTGCGTAGAAAGGAATGCGCAGTATCTTGTGTGCGTGAGCTGCTGTCTATAGATCTTATACCAGGACTGGCGAAATTTTTGAAGGTGCGTACTCAAATTGATTGTCAGTTTCGAAGTAATCCTTCCACGTGTCCATAGGAAATTTGAAGAGCAAAATAAGGTCTTGTTTTCTTCCAAAAATTGTTATTAATTACTGCATTATTATACTAATGCATAAGAGAATTTTATTTATTATTATTGCAGAGTGTAATTGTTACATTACATTTCTAATAAATGCCTCGTCCAGAAAAGCTATAAGGAAGAAAATGAGGAAGTAACTGGGGATGCTTCTGCTTCCTGTTTCGGAAGATTTGGTACTTTTCCTGAATGTAACTTATTCGCCCAGTCACCGCCAGACGGCGCCTCAGTAATATATCCAGTCAACACTTTGCACCACTCTCGATTTGTGTACAAATGATTCACTGCAGGTTTATTTTGTAACGATGGTTATACATATACAATCCACACACACACACACACACACACACATACACACACACACACACACACACATATATATATATGTATATATATACATACATACATACATATTATGCACAATGTAGAGAAGATGGTCTGGAAAAGAAATAAAAAAATTTGGGACAGCATAGAATGCATCGTGCCATAGGCTCACCAGCTCTGTCCTATAGAGTTAATAGACTCTGAAGTGTCGCTAAGCTCCGTTACGCTTTATACATACGTGGTGAGATTCGTAGCAATTGCACCTGTTAAATGTGTACTCGTTTGATTATCTCATAACATCAAGGATATCAGAAAGAGCGAATTGTATCAACGTATATTGTTTTTATAATAAAAAGATTTTTGTTGACTGAATTATTGTCATATACATTATTGCAAAAAAATACGACGTGCTGGCGCCTTTTAAAATTGAGGCATTTCTCAAGTTTCTTCTTTAACCCTTTACAGATGAAGCGCAGACTGATTTATTTAAAGACCCATTTCGTACCGCGCTGTAAACACTTTTCATCTCGGTTATAAAAACCAATCAGTTTATGCTGTAAGTGGCACAAGTCGCTGTTTGTTCTCAGATAAATACAAAACACATAAATACAGTGTGGG
>Ga0123354_10010871_pt1 | contig 14042 bp, 10 predicted proteins | sample TergutLab28metaG_2_FD_97872 | JGI IMG/M metagenome (GOLD analysis project Ga0123354, IMG submission 97872) | Labiotermes labralis P4 segment gut microbial communities from Petit-Saut dam, French Guiana - Lab288 P4 | ecosystem: Host-associated > Arthropoda: Insects > Digestive system > Gut ... | reverse complement strand
TTACAATTTGTCACTGAACTCAGGTGTCTTCCCAGATATATGGAAGACAGCAAAAGTGAAACCTTTATACAAAAAGGGAGATAAGTATGACATGAAGAACTATAGACCAATATCAATAATACCAGTTTTTGCTAAACTTTTAGAAAGATTGATGTATAATAGGAAAATATTCTTTTTATATGAAAACAAGATTTTGTCAGAAGCTCAAAATGGTTTCAGGAAAGGCAAATCCATTGATACAGCGGTTCAGTCATTTATTGGTAGGATTCAAAAGGCCCTTGATAAACGAGTTCACACCATTGGAATATTTATTGATCTAACAAAAGCCTACGATGTATTAAATCATAATTTATTACTAGAAAAACTATTTTATTATGGTATAAGGGGCTCCACTAACTTATGGTTTAGGTCTTATTTGACACACAGAAAACAATTTATTGAAATCTGTCGAAGTGACTCAAGCAGTATGAGAGTAACTACATATAGGTCCTCCTCCATGGAAATAAATCAAGGTGTGCCACAGGGTTTGGTACTTGGTCCCTTGTTATTCCTTCTATATATAAATGACCTTCCTGTAAATATCCACGATGCAAATTTAGTTATGTTTGCTAATGATATTAATGTGTTAATTTCAGACAGTGACGAAAGATTGCTCCGAACCAAAATTGATAGGGCAGTTGCAGAATTAGAAACTTGGTTTAACAGGAATGACCTTGTAGTAAATGCAGGAAAAACAGAAGTAATGTTGTTTCATAACAAACACATGTTTCAGTAAAACCTTTAGAGATTTTTAAAAACATGAATGTGGATTACACAGCTGAAATAAAATTTCTTGGCATTCAAATTACAGATACACTAAAATGGCATTCACATGTACAGTTGCTAGCAGGTAAATTGTGTAATGGCAGCTTTTATGATAAAATCTTTTAAGGAGGTCTTGAGTCCGAATTTGATTCGAAAAATTTACTTTACAAAATTTCTCTCACTTCTCCAGTTTGGTATATTATTTTGGGGGGGAGCAGGGGGTGAATTAACTAATAGAATACTTAGAATTAAAAAACGAGTGATAAGATCAATGGTAGGAGTAAGCGCAAGAACATCTTGCAGACAGTTATTCAAAGTATTTAATATTCTCACCTTGGTTTCACTATATATAATGTAAGTTATATGTTATGTAAGAAAACACCACCAGTTTGTAGATCTAAACTCAAAAACCCATGCTCATAATACTCGAAGAAAGATGGATATCCACATCTTATCACACAATACTGATTTATATAAGAGAAGTGTAATAAATATGGGGACTAAATTATATAACAAACTTCCTGGGTACATAAAAGAAATAGGTAGTTACAAGACCTTTAAGAAGGAATTGAAATCACTTCTTCTTCTGCATTCCTTTTATTCATGGAAGAATTTGTAGCTTTGTAACCATGTCACTTCATTAGCTCTGTATCTAATTTAAGATTTATTACACTATATATAAGCGGTTCTGAAATCATTTGTAGAATACTATGTTTGTTGCTATTGGACTTATCTCACTTCTTGTTTAGTGATAGAAATTGATGAGTCCACAATCATATGTATGATATTTTGGACTAACAAACTAAACTAAACATTTTCTAAACTGTGTGAAAATATTTATTTCTCCATGTTCTGTTGATGGTAATAAATTTTACCATATCCCACACCTTTGTTATGGTAGATATAACATCTGTAAGTGCCAGCTTCTTTAAGAATATTTAAGTTACTATCTTCATTAATTTGCTGCTAGTGAAATTCTGTTTCATAAATTTCTTTATTATGTGTATCTGTCATTTTATTGAATAGCTGAAGTATTGTGGAATTTAAAATGTTTCAACAAAACAGCACTTACAAACAATGCAAGTGAAAATTGATCAAGTATGTCACATGATTCCATGGATTGGTTGTAGGAAACTAATAAAAAAAAGATGAAATATGAACAGTGCAGGAATGTAGACATTTTGCATTTTCTGAATTACATAATCATAAAGTAATATAAGAGAAAATTTGAAATGGTGTGATGAGACGGTAAGGTCAGAATCCACAATGTCTACAAGTGAAATATTCTAACACATAGCAAACAGTGTGCAAATTGGACACAGTGGTAGAAAATAACTGACAGTATAGTGTAATACACAATGCACATCTCATATGTTTTTTTATATACACAGTGCGTCTACAAAGTTTTAGGACTGATTGTGCAGAGTGAATACTATGTGCGCCATCGGGCAGTCACCCACAGAAACATGTAGAAGCAAGTCTCGACACGTTGTGTGCTTAGTGTTGTCTGAGTGAGTTGAGCACTATTTGTGATTTGTGGCGTGAAACGAAGCTATGTGTTAGATCCTCATCATGGATTTGAATATGGAGCAACAACTAGCGATACAGTTCTGTTTTAAAGCTGGAAAAAGTAGGATGGAAACTATCAGATGATAAACGCATCTTATGGGGACAAAGCACAATCCCTTTCGAACGTTTTCTGATGATATGGACGATTTCGTGATGGATGAAAAGACATTGAAGATGACCCCAGGAGTGGCCGGCCTACGTAGTGTCGCAATGTGATTTTCTTTGATTGGCAAGGCGTAATCCACAAAGAATTTGTTCCGGAGGGTGAAACTATCAATGCAGTGTACTACAAAGTTGTAATAGAAAGGCTTCTAAACAGAATTCGACGTATTAGACCAGCATGTGTGAATCTGGTGACTGGTTCCTTTTGCATGACAACACCCCATCCCACAAGGCGACAGTCGTCAAGCAGTTTTTGGCCCAATGAAAAGTGACTGTGCTCGACCACCCTGCATATTCGCCAGATTTAGCACCTGCTGATTAATTTTTTCCAAAAAGTGAAATCCCACTTGAAGGGGCGCCTCTTTAACTCGATTTCGGACATACAGAAAGCCGTGACAAGTACATTAAACACCACTGCAAAGGACGACTTCTACAAAGGCATCCAGAAGCTGTATGACCATTAAAATCTATGTGTACAGTTACAAGGGATCTATGTCGAAAACTAAACAGTAAAAGTGTCATTTCTTTCACGCAAATACTTTTTATAATGCTAGTCCTAAAACTCAATAGACGCACTGTGTATATATCGTTTACAGAGTGTTTTATTGAATTTAATACCATACATCTAACTAGAATGGTGAACATGCCAGCATCAGGCCTGATGATGGTTTGGTCAAGCTGAAACATGTAGCCTATTTTACCTTATATTGTGAATTGTGTATGACTATTTGGAAAAGAAATATATCCAGAACTGCTATAGCTACTGCCATTCACTATCTTAAAACTTGTGACAGAAATAAGATTTTGAGTTTGTTACAAGGGTGACGAAGACGATAACTTTCTTCTGTGATGTAACACTGCATCGTCTGGAAGATATGTGCTGATACCTCTATCCCAGGTGACAAAGGTTAGCTGTATGTAACAGACCGAATGGGGTACATTCTATAACATGAATTTTACCTCATGATGTAAGCATCTCTATCCTTGGGGACAGAAATCAGTTCAATCCAACAGACCTAACAGACTAGATTTTATAATACTACTTTTATTGATGAAGGAAGCATTTTCAGCTAACAAAATATTGCTTGTTTCATACAACAGACAGCATCTAACATAACAACATAGCATTTACAAGCAATACTGCTCCATTTGGTGTGTTTATCATAAGTCAAACTGGGTTTCATATTTAACCCTTTACCTGCTAACGTGGAAAAAATATGGTGAGCTCCAAATAATGCTAGCAAAGGGCAGATGGGATTTAACTTGGCGTTTGAAGGGTCAATTAGTATATATTATTCACAGGTATAAAAATCTGATAGTGGGTTCAGGAGGGGAAAATGATGAAGGCATATGGACAAGGAGACCAATGCATGGGTAGGCAGACTTGGTGGTACAAAATTTTTCTTACTGTGCACATGCACAGACAATATATACAAATAGTTTAGGTATATTCAAGTAGGGTGGGCTGGACTGTTACAATTAAATTAGAACTTCAGATTCAGAAATGCTCTTGTACTGTGAAAACAAAACTTCATGGCATGAATTCTACCTGTTTAAAGATAGACATAATCAAGATTACAAGATAAAAATGTTACTTGGATACTAAGAGTTTGGAGTCATATTTTAACATGGGGCAGTAAGATTGGGAGATTTTTAACTGAGCAAGACAGATAGGGGCCAAAAGAAATGTTCTTACTACATACCCCTTGGAGACATAAAGTGTGTTTCAATAGTTGCAGGATATTGACAGAGCACTAATTACTCTGCACACAAGACTTTGGTGCAACACACACGATTACCCATTTGTACAATGACCAATCTCTCTTCCTGACTGCACTCTCGAATAATAACAATTTTTTACTATTTGGTATCTATTCCTACAAAAACTCACTGGTGTGAAGTATTCATTAACCTGACCACGAAAGAGGAGGCAGTATATGCTATGAAGTTTGAAAACTTTAAATTTGAACATGGCACAGTACATATATGACTGTAAATAAAAGGATCTACTGTCGACAAAAAATTACACAATTCAGTCAGATGTCTTGTAATAAGATATTACCATGATGCATTTTATTTTGAACAAACTGGAGACTGCATAATGTTCAGAGTACAGATATTGACTGAACATGGTGTATTGTCTGTCCTGGTAATAATAGTTACCAAGAAAACATAAAGACATGCAATATTTACCTACCACCCTCCAATGTTGTCACTGACTGTGTGGGTGAGGCAGGGCCTGATCCCACCTGGTTGAATGCTTGCACTGTCACCTCATAACGAGTAAAATGGCGCAAAGAGGTGAGTGTCACCTCTAAGCGACGTCCTCTCACAGTGCGCACTTGTGGGGCTGTTGATGGTGCATTATTCCCTGAAACCTCTTGGTACACCACTTGGTATCCCAAGATCTCTCCATTGGAGTAGCTCACAAGTGGTGGCTGCACATAAAAACGAACATGTCATGCTAGGTATGTGTCTTCAGTATCATGTCTTGCTGCATATGTTCTGACTATAACTAAAGTACCATACATTAATTATGAAATGTGACAGTGCATTTAATGAAGTTTTGTTAACGAAGCTCAAATAGCAATGCAATTAATCAGATACCACAGGCACGTACAGCTCTTTTACATCTGGACATGAATATGCAGTTTAAAGTTTTCATCATGATACTGATTCCACCATAGACTGTGTATCAGAAGTATATATAAGAAAAAGAAGAAAGTAATGTTCAAAATAAGATAATTTTTCATGAGATACTGGAAGGTCAAAAAGAGAAATTAGAAAAATTACAAAATAAAGATGAAATATTAGAAACATGTGAGTGGTAATGTGGATATACCATGCGAACAGGAAAGCAGAGTAGAGCAGATGATGGATGATGATTGAATACAAAAGAAGAGTAAACTGTGTTGTGAAGGAAGGATATACAGTAGATGGGGGGGGGGGGGGGGGGGGAAAAAAAAAAAAAAGGGAAAAAAAGGAAGGATAGAGAAATATAAAAAAAGAAAGGAGGGGGGGGGTGGGAAAATGAAAAAAAGAAGGGGGGGGGGGGGGGGGGGGGGAGAGGAAAAAGTAAACATGAGTCAATCCCTTATTTGCTCAGAACAGGGCAAGCATGAAATTCAGTACAGAAGTCAGGTCACCAATGTATGGATGTCATTGTATGTACTGTATTCAAAACAGACACACAAATAGCTGAAATCAACATATTGGAAATTTCTCAACAGGTGTACCAATATAAATCACACCATAAGTAACAGTTCTCACCTTCCATTTCACAAGAAGAGACTCTGGGCTTATGGCTTCTACAAATACATCTATTGGTGGTCCACTGGGAGCTGTAGCAACATAGAAAATAGATCTATTAGAAAGTGAAATCTTGAGACAGTCCTGGTAAATATAATCACTTCAGCCCTTCTCACCTTCCTGTAATGTTACAGCATGAGTGGGTTCACTGGAAGGCCCTGCCCCAACCTCATTGACAGCTACCAGTCTCAGCTCATAGGATGTGGCAGGTCGCAAAGCACCCAATCGAGCTTTGTGGATGTTGCCTCCAACAGTAACGTTGTTCCATGAACTCATCCCTCCACTCAGTGTTGGTTCCTCCTCACGGAATTGGACTACATAGTGAGAAATAGGGGTGTGACCCGAGTATGGGGTCCCCCATGAGACACTCACCCACCGACTTCCAACCTCCTGTACCTCCAAACGCCCTGGGGCCTCTGGTGGCTCTGAAATCAGCACATAGAAATAAATGACGGTGTTATGTGAGATTTTAGGCTTCTGCCATGATATAGTTGTAGTTTTCACTTTTCTGGGATGTTCAACAGGGCATGGATTGGTAATTCATTACCAGTGTTTTAGGACAGCCTATCAGTCCCATCTTCAAGGGTCAAGAAGTCCAATAAGCATGTCCATCATATTATAAAACAATTAAGATAACGCCACAAAATGTGAGTGTGCTCATTTCTCTGTAACAAGTGATGCATGTGGATTGATGAATACAATCAGTGCGATCCACAGTTAAGGGTTGAATCAATTAACAATGGAAGTTTTGAAATTAAATGCACCTGCAACATGAAATAAAATGAATTCTTATCACCACACTAAAATATAAGTGGCAGATTCACAAACTTTCTTCCTTTAATCAGCAGTTACATTATCAATAGGTGGGCCAGTTACACCAAAAATTAAAAATCAAATGAAATGACCAAACAATCTGCTATTGTTTACCATGGAAAAGCTCTGTGACTGATCTTGAAAAGCTATACTCTACATCCGGCTAATATATTTCTTCTGAGTGAATTTGATCATACATGAATATTTCAACACTGAAATGCCTGTTGTTTAAGTAGGGAAGTTATATATGCTTCCTACAAGTGAATGAGGTATTTGTAACTCTTGTCTGTGCCTGATTATAAAAACAGTCAATAATTAGGCATCTGAGGTTGCAAGTGACATCCAAATGATATGTCATTTGTCTCTTACACTTTAAATTGGAGTTTACTATAACAGAATTTAATCACAAACAATTAATATGGACCGGATAGATCACCTTTGACGGCGAGGTAAATTATCATCTCATCCTGACCAAAATCATTGGAAGCTGAGCAGCGGTATGGACCAGCATCTCTACGAGTCAAGGACTCCAAATGTAGTTCAGTGGAGACTCCATGGGGTGTCTGTCTCTCTATAATCTGAGTGTGGCTCGGATTCAAGGGTCTGTGAGATGCTGACCACGTGACATGCAGAGGTAGATCACCCTCTGCTTCACACACTAACACACTCCCTTCTCCTGCTACACCACTTTGGTTCACTGCCCGTGCTCTAAAATGTGCTGGAACTGAGAGGAAAGTTCCTAGTCAGGAAGATTACTGAATATGGCACATAAGCTCAATTATTTTGTAAAAGGAATACTGTAATTTGATGCAAATATCAGAATGGATAACATCGGCCTGTTCATAGACTTCCAACATCAAATAATAAAAAAAACAGCACATTATCATAGCCTCATACAGTGGTAAAGAACACAGTTTATAAGGCAGGTAATGATTACAGCATTTTTAAATTGGTAATACTCATATTTTAAGTGATGGTTGTTTTATTTAGAATCTTGACTAAATCAGTGTTCAGGCATTCAAGGAGTTGCAAGGATGCACAGCTAATCAGTGGGAAATTCAAAGGACATGATCACTGTAAATAAACACCTGTCACATTAAAGTGTACACCCATAAATATTTCATTATGCATTTGAACATTAACCCACACTGGTAAACAGTAGAAGAGTAGCTATCGTATAATATATATGGTGGTCCCTAAATGTCTCCCCAAAACATGACAATCAAATAAGAATCCTAAAAATGATAAACTAATGGTTTTAGTACAGACTTACCATTAACTCTAAGGAAGACGACCTTGCTGAGCCCAGAGCCAATACCATTGCTTGCCTGACATGTGTAATGACCTTCATGTGATGGATCAACTGCTCTAATAAGCACAGAACCATTGCCAGAGATGACAAGTCGGGGACCTGACTCCAGGGTCATATAATCACCTGGCTGTTCACCTAAAAAAAAAACCTGTCATTGCAGCAATGTTAAAGTTCTTTTTCTTCACCATATGAGTTTCACAATCACGATGCCATATAGTTTGGTAAATAGGTGTAAGTGTCTTAGTGGAAACAGCTATTTCATTTTCCTTGGTACTTTTCTATCCTGAGGTTGAAGGCAACAGGTTCCTCCAAAAATACAGATACATGTACTTTCCAAATTATATACATACAATCTTGACATACTGGTTGTAATTACAAAGACTGATACTTCTTAATCATCTCATTTTTTAGATGTGTGGCAAAGATCAGGATCAAATGTTTTGAAAACATAACCCATATCCTACCCACTAGACTAATGCAGAGGGTCAATAATGGTTGTTATTATAACTCCACTTATGGCATTTATCACTTTAATCCTAATATTTAATCCTATTTTTGAAACACAGGAAGCAGATGTAACTTAAGACAATAAAATGAAAATTGTTAGTAGATGACCAACCACCTGAAGACAGAAGTGACAACTCGTAAAATATCGTATATGAATGTCCTCAGAGAGTGGACAATGACCAACACAATTAAGGCGTAACCAGAGGATGAGTTCAAACAATGACTGAAGATGTGTTCAAATATCTCAAGAGTAATGTTGGCACTAACCCTTGGCTTTCATCCATGTTATTGTTGGTGATGGGAAGCCAGTGGCTTGACAGTGTAATGACACAGGATGCTGGAATAATACTGACACGTCCTGCGGCTCAATCAGCCATGCTGGAGCCACTGCAACACATAGATTACACAGAATGTACTGATATACTGAACTATCAAATTCAATATGGTATAAATATGAGTGCTAATTATCCAGAGACACAATAATAGTGGACAGGGTAAAAGGCAATATTAAAACATATATAGAATAACTGAAAGAGGAAGAATTTAATGCATTGTCTTTGGTTTATGGAACAATTCCACACAATGTTTGAATGTCCTAGGACCTGTTGAGGGAAATATGTATTCCACTTTTGAGTACAGCATTAGTAGGTGTCAATTCTTCCAGGAATACTGCCAACCATAATGCATTTAGCTTTGAAACACAGAAAAGTTCCATGAACTACATGGAGAAACCACGAACTGGTTTACAGAATTATGTTGTCTCCATGTAACATTAAGTGATATTTCCAGCAACAATCCCTGCCACAGTGTAATTGTATAAAAATGTTCCATATACTGCTGGATTAAGCAAGTACTGGATGACAGAACTATTATTTTGTCTTCTCAACACAGTTAATGGGCATAAATTTTTATAGAAATAGTCCCAGTAATGACACACAATATTTAATACAAGATGAGGTTTTTCTTTTCTAAAAATTGGCATTTAAGTATGTTTGACTCCCTTAATTCCTGATTACAGGTGAGATAATAAAATATAAAGCACTGGAACTTACCAAATTGCACATCACCACCACCATGAATGATTTTAAATCATAAAACAATTCCTAAGGTGCAACTTCTTGGACAAATCATTGTCAAATGCCAACCTAAGGGTTAAATGAGCAATGAAGTTTTGAAGGATTGGCTGGCACTGGCATAGAACGTAAGGCCAATTGTGATTCTGAGAAAGCAGGGGATGCTGGTGTTGGATGCATTTCAGTCATTAACAACAGAAATAAAAGCCACAATTACCAGTAGTTCCACAAACACAGATCTCGTAATCATAACCTGAGTGGATGACCTCAAAATTGTAGGAATTAGATGTTGTGGTAAACAAACTGTTCAAAGACCACCTACACTCTATAGTGAATGGCTTTTGACAGGAGACCATGCTTTGAGTCAAACTAAAAGAATCAAGAAGCCCAATATGACTCTTCATTGTTAGTGGATCATCACTTCATGGCAGTACAGCTCCTCAGAAGTGATTCTGAAGGGCTTTAAAAAGTGCTGCATATCTGATGCAGTAGATGGAACTGATAATGACATGTTGTGGAATGACAGTGAAGGGGATGGGAAAGTTAAAAATTAATGTAAGGAAGATGAAGTCACTGCCTGTGAAGATGGACACTCTACAATGGACATAAAAACAAGTGACACTGACTTGTACAGGCAGATACAATATCATGTGTGTAATATATATATTAAAGACAAAATATTTTTTGTTAGCAGAAATTTTATCAGGGTGTTGATTTGGATTTGGATATATGTATTTTCTCTTGGTAGATATGTTTTATTTTTGTAGTTGTTTTAGATTAGAGTCATCTTACACTCGGGTAAATATGGTATTTTGCTCTGGCTTTCAGAAAAGTATCGTATATTGCATGGATGGACCAATGACTGTAATCGCTAGGTTTAGTTTGAACCCAGACCACACTGGAGAGAGGGTGACAAACAAGCAAACTGTATTTTGAGTACCTATTTCTAAATTGAACTGTCACATCTGCTAGTTAGAAGACAGGTGAGAATTCAGAAGCAGAATTATGTAAAGCCAGGACAGGGGAGCAACTAGCTCTAGGTACCAATGGACACTGGGGTAGAAATATCATTATTAGCCTTCTGTCGAAGTAGCAAGAAATTTTTGGACAGTGAGTTGTACTGAAATTTGTTTCTACAGCTATGTATTTTTGAAATAATAAGTTATAAGTGATTACATTGATAAAGTTGATTATGAAGACCTGAAAGTGATCACATGACCACACGACAGAATCTGGTAATTAGTCAAGCTGTCAACCAAAAAGAATACATGCTTATGACATAGGATGGAACCAACAGAAATCTCCAAATTACACTAACCATTAGAAATAATACAAAATTAGTGTGGGCTCTCTTTTTGGACAGCCAATCATGCAAAGGCATGACACAGTGCATGCAGTGAGTTGTTCAGAATTGTAGGGGGTGGGGTGGTCATTTTGTGATTGTAAGTGTGGATTCATCACAAACAAATTCTAATTACAAATTCATACCGGTTTATATAGTGTTTAATAGTGGATTATTTCTGTGAAGGCTTCAGTTCACAAGTCATAAAAAACTTTAATTCACGTGAGAACTGTGAGTAAATGTGGATATGTGATGTGTGACTAAATAGTGTGACTATGAATTATCTTAGCCACAAATAATTGGTAAAGTATGGTGATTATTTACAATCAAGCGTCATTAATTACAGCAGAAAAATAATCAGTTGGTTCAGTGCAGTTGTTGAAAATGCCAACATGTTAACATTTCCTTGAAAGACCTTTAATGCAACCCACTGAGCAATCTAAAGCTTTCATAAATCCCACCTGCATTTGCTAACTCATGTAAAAGTATCACACACCGAAACTCCAATTTTGCGTAATTACAGCATACCCACTGACACCTTCCTTGACACAGACAGGATACAAACTGTCATATTGTAGATGTTAATTCTTAAGTTAATAAGTCAGAGCGAACCCATTTCAGATCAATGTATTTGATCCTTGGATTATTATTCACATGAAATGCACATCTGGACAAACAGGCTGCTAATGAGACAGAAGATATCAGTGACAATCAGAAGGTAGAAGCGACTTGCAGGGGACCCAAAAATCTCCCAAGTGCAATGGTGGCTCCTTATCACTCAATAGGTGAGAGTGGAATCAGTCTTAGATGGCAACAGGACTTGGTTATGGAGCACATTTTTCTGTACTTGAAAAACTCCCACCTCAGATGGGTTAAAGGAAAGAAAAGCTACTAAAATAAATTGCAGAAAAAACACAATATTTTGTATGCTGTGCAAATCTTCTAAATGAGAAACTTTGGCTGCTGTCTGATTGATCAGATTCATTCTGCCTCCTCTTTTAGGCTTCCAGGGCAAATCTAAACTATGAACAAAGAATCAGTGCCAGATTTGTTATGAATAATGACACTATCAAAGAGCAGAGCAGAACTGTAAGAAAAATGTTACAAGATTAAGAATTATTGTGTCTACTCTAACATGATCAGGGACCGCAGTCACACAGTGGTTAAGGCGCTCTGCTACAAATCGGAAGGTCGCTGGTTCGATCCCAGCTAGGGTCATTGGACATTGACATAAAATCCTTCCGATCGCACTATGGCTGTGGGATCAAATCAGCCTCTAATAGAAATGAGTACCAGGAGCATTTCCTGGGAGTAAAGGCAGCCGGTCCATAAGGTTGACAACCTACCACCATCCTGTGCCATTGTCATGAAATCTGGGAACCTTAATTTCCTGGAACCCTCTGGGTCCCTCCGGACCTTTAACGGGAGTACTTAACCTTTACCTTTACTCTAACATGATCACAGGGCAAATTGAAACTGGGAATAAAATGCTAATTATGTCAGATCTATTGAATCTACTGCAACTTGACTCTCAATAGAAAATTAAGAATGTCACATTTGTTGTGTCTACCATAAATTGACAGTGAACAGAAAATAAGGAGTATCATATTGGTTGTGCCTACTGTAACTTGACTGAGAACCGAAAACTAAGAATGTCAGATCTGTTCTGTCTACTGTTAACTTGACTGCAAAAAGAACATTAAGATTGTCACATTTGTTATGTTTAATGTAGCTTGACTGTGAACAGAACATTAAGAGTCACATTTGTTTTGTCTACTGCAACTTTACTTTGAATACAATGTTAAGAATATCAGGTTTGTTGTGTCTACTGTAACTTGATTGTGAACAAAACATTAAAAATGACACATTTGTTGCATCTGCTGTGACATGATCACAGGACAAAGGCAGGCTGTGAACAAAATGTTAAGAATGTCTGATTGGTTATATCTACTGTGGCCAAAAGATTATTATAATTTATATTTCCTAAATTTGTAATTGCATCAACATGTTTGTATGCTAAAGAGAGTGAAGAAGTCTCATCTATGAGAATCTGAAACTACACTTCTCGTCAGGCAGACACTGTTATCACCTGAGTTGTAAGATGACAGCTCTTAGCTTTAATGCTGACACATGTCTAAATCTGACAAATCCTAATTAATGATTTCTTACTCTCCATTACAATGCCCTTAGTATACAGAAAATATGTAAAAATTTCTTCCCAGCATTCTTGATTAGGTCCTCAGTATGAAACATCAAGGTTACATTTTTCTATACTAGATCAATTAAGTTTGAAAGAAGTATATTCTGTGACAATGAAATGGGATAATTACTGCTTGTACATGAAAGTTTTGTGGGGACACCCACATTGTAACTCTCCTTCCTCCGTCCAGTTCTCCGCCAGACAGCACGACAACACACTCACTCTCTCCCTCTCTCCAATCCTTCTCTCTCAGTAACCCGTTTCCACTCACAGCTCCAAACCAAGTGCAGCTTCCCATCACAGCACTTCAACACCAGTATTCAATCCACAAGCCACACCTACCTAATCTGCCAACTAACCAATGGAAGGGCAGGTCGATCGCGTGAAGTCTGTATAAAAATGGCCACATTTCGAGTCTGAGGTCATTCAATGCCTGCATCAAGAAGGAGGCACATCAAGAAGGACTAGCCAGCAGCATCATCATCAAGAAGGACTGGGCAGCTGACCAACATCAAGAAGAACCGGTCTGCCGCACTGCCCGCTAAAATCATCGCCGACCAGACTGGTGACCGCCACGTACCCGGCACACGATCAGTCATGCATCTCGCTGTCCACTGTCACTGCCGACCAGACAGTGCTGCCACCGGCCTGGGTTCCAGACCGTGCAACTGCACTGCGCACTTTCAACCGAGTTGTCACTCAGTGCAGAGCCCCGGAGCGAGGCTAGACTGAGTAAACTCATGACTACAAGCGAAAACCGTACTGTACAAGCTCAAGACAAAATAAAATAACATTATATGTGTTTTACTGAGATTGTCACTGTAACAATCCTACAGTATCCCACATATATTGGTGACCCCGATGAGCGATACGACTGCACTTTACAGCATGATGGACACAACTGACGAGACTGTCAGCTCAGCGGTGTAAAGAGTCGCTGTGCGCTTGCCG
>Ga0123354_10010870_pt1 | contig 14043 bp, 6 predicted proteins | sample TergutLab28metaG_2_FD_97872 | JGI IMG/M metagenome (GOLD analysis project Ga0123354, IMG submission 97872) | Labiotermes labralis P4 segment gut microbial communities from Petit-Saut dam, French Guiana - Lab288 P4 | ecosystem: Host-associated > Arthropoda: Insects > Digestive system > Gut ... | reverse complement strand
TTTTTAAAAACACTCACTGATTAATTTCCTTACATTAACTTGGTGCTGTGGCAGCATGTCGTATTGTGTAAGTTGTGTGCTGCAACATGACACACGACACACACCCACAGTCAGGCGCATTCCCAGCAGCGTACGACTTACACAATACGACATGCTGCCACAACACCAAGTTAATATAAGGAAATTAACCAGTGAGTGTTTTTAAAAATGTGACTTTAGCAAGGAACAGTTTGGCTCACTGAAGATGATCTTAGGATCGAAACATGTTGGAGCGATTTTAAATGTTTTAATGTAAAAAATTGTATGTATGTGCATTGGTTGGTGTGCTGATTAAATAATGGTGAGGCAGGACAGTACAGCTTGGAAAATCATAATTTCATGCTCTCTTAAATGAATTCGTATGGTTTACAAAACCGAAAGGTGCATACTTGCACCAAAATCTCAATTCTTAAATGTATAAACATAGGCGCATACGTACACATAATATGAATGCTTGCAACACTGGAATATAGGGTCTTCATGCAATAAAACCAACTAGATGTATTAATTTCTCAAACTTATTTTTGGAATAAAACTCTACATGTTTCAGACAGTTCCTCTGTCCATCATCAGGAGTTTCTCACTGTACACACAGCAGTGATATATGTCATACAGGTTTGCTGTCAGCAAACCTGTATGACATATATCACTGCCATCTTAAACATGTATAGAGTTTTATTCCAAAAATAAATTTGAGAAATTAGTGCATCCAGTTGGTTTTATTATAAGAATTTATCACGATGCACAGTCATCTGACACATCAAAATATAGGGTTATTGCATCAGAACAATAAAATCCTTCTCTAGGTTTTTATATATACATACACAAGAATTTTATTTTACTGTAGTATAAATTATTGCTAATACCTGAAATGTGTGATTACTTCAATCTCATAACCAAATATTTATAGCATTTAACTTTATTTCTCAGGTTTTTTAATAATGTGATTGGACTTAAACATACAGCATGGTTTTCTGGTCAGATGTATGTAATTTAGGATGTAATATGTTACACAGTTCGTATTGCAATTGCTTTCTGCCGTACTTACAAGTACATTATAGGGTCTCTCGGGTTCTCCAGTGTTCAGTGACATGTCACTTCAGCACATTTCTACATCGGTTTTTGTATAAAATTGAATTTAACTATTATGCTTATAATTCTGAATTCTACAGACTCACAACATCATGCCACGTCTCTAGGTAAAACAGCACTTTGTGATAAGCAATAATAACTAACTTTACGGTACGGTGGTACAGGGTCCTTCTTGACAAGCAAGTAGTCACTCATTATTCTAATGTGCATCATCCCCGTTGTGTTTTGTACAATAGTAAGGGGTTAGGTATGTTAACACTTACAGTCGAACACAACTATATTTATTAGTTTACAACAACGACATGTTTCGGCCCTATATGTGGGCCATCATCAGGTTGTGGTTAGACTTAGAGCTTAGGCTATACTTGCATGCGTGTAGTGGCACCTCGGGACCATGGTACCCTGTAATATAATGAGATCTCGAACCTGCTGCATTACGCCCCAAAGCCACTACACGCATGCTAATATAGCCTAAGCTCAAAGTCTAACGACAACCTGATGATGGCCCACATATAGGGCCGAAACATGTCGTTGTTGTAAACTCCTGTATATATAATAATAAATATAATTGTGTTCGACTGTAAGTGTTAACATAATTACTAGGTAGTCACTTAGCTTGTTAAGAAATGTCCTAAAATTTGCCACTTAGCTTGTTAAGAAATGTCCTAAAATTTGCTAACATGTTCACAAAGCCACTAATCTACATTGTGTAGTGTGCTTGGTGCATAGAGTCACACCACAGGTTGATTGTTATCGATAACAATCTGTACTCATTGCTTACTGTTGGTTATTGTTGATTATTACCAGTGCTTACCGTGATGTGGTGGAGTAACACATGAATAATATGTGGTTAGTGTGGTTATATAAGTTAATATGTCAACGGTAAACCAGTGCTGCTTGGCTGCTGTTCTTGATGTAGACTTGGGTGATGTATCTCATGTCACAGTGTTCAAACACTCTATTATCCCAACTGATGCACAAATATATAATTTGTAGATACAATTAAAATTTAAAAAAGTATTTTAAAAGTGCTCCAACATGTTGCAGATCACAGAAGATCCATCATCAGGGAGCTTTGTACAGTGCTTGGCTAAAAATTACATGAATGATTCTATCGTGTCCGTTGACGTGGACAAGGTCGGTGTTATGGCAACATATTGTGACCTGGTGTGCGTGTGTGTAGTTCACTGTACAGGAAGGCACTCCCTATACAGTGAACTATACACACACGCAACAGGTCAGAATATGCTGCCATAACACCGACCTTGTCCACGTCAACGGACACGATAGAATCATTCATGTAATTTTTGGCCAAGCACTGTACAAAGCTCCCTGATGATGGATCCTCTGTGATCTGAAATATGTTGGAGCACTTTTAAATATTTTATAATTTTAATTGTATCTATATATTATATATTGTGCATTAGTTGGATAATAAAGTGTTTGAATGTCATTAATGCAGGATGCAAACATGAAGATGCAGGTCTTCCAGTTGGGGTCCAGCAACCAAATAAAAAGGCTTATTGAAGTGCTTGACTCTTAAGATGAAATCATGACAATTCTTTGAAACACTGGAAACTATTTACCCAGCGACACAGCACAACATTCCAGAAGACATGGATCTTCTCGTTTCCTGATCTTAATGTGTCTTTCTTGAAGTCTGTTACATTATCACTTTGAGCTGGCCAGTGCATGAACGGTTTTGAATTCATTTGGTTCTTATGAACATTCGGCAAATGGTTTATTAAAGAGATGACTAATGAAATAATGTGAAATGCCAACTTGATGCAACAAGGTAATTTCATTGATGTATTCTTAGCTTGACATGTTTCGGGTACATACACTTATCATCAGGAGCATTAGATGTTGAGTTGCAGCATATGGTTTTCTGCACCGAGTTTTTGGATGGGTGGTGGTCTTGAGAGGAGCCGCTGTGCAGGTCGTGTGTACGGTGCGGATGATGCTGTGCACGGCACCATCCACACCGTACACACGACCTACGCAACGGCTCTCAAGACCACCACCCATCCAAAAACTCAGTGCAGAAAACCACATGCTGCAGCTCAACATCTAATGCTCCTGATGATGGGTGTACGTACCTGAAACTTGTCGAGCTAAAGAATATATCAATGAAATTACTTAGTTTCATCAAGTTGGCACTTCACTTTATTTCATGAGGAAGATGCATGGTCAAACAACCCTCAAGATGACTGAAGTGTAAGACTTCAGCTTCAGTTCCATGTGATAAATGAACACATTGTTACAGTACAGATAATGTGTACGTTCCTTGTAACATGAAACTGTTATGGAAGTCATACATATTTCTGCTATGCCACTGATTGATTTTTCTTTAGTTTTGTTTAAGCCAATTTTGTTTTTTCTCTAAGGCAGTGACAGTACTTAGGAGTACTGAAATAATGGCTTGGAAGGTGCAGTTTTTATATGGGCAATCACTGAACTCAGAATGCAAAACACATTTTCCTGAATATGAGAACTTTTTCCCCTAGTTCATTGTCTGTAAAATGGGTGGATTGGGGGGGGGGGGGCTGTTTTGAAGCCACACACAGTGTTAAACAGGTTCTGTGTTGGCATTTTACAGAAACCGAAGATTGTGTAAATACTGTAAACTGAGTATATATTTAGTTTTAAATTTTCAAGTTTGTTTTGTCTTAACAGTTGTGCTCTACCTTTCCCCACTCCAACCCCCCATTACTTATTTTCATTAACATAGTTAATGGTTGCAGTATTGAAGGCGCATATATACAGATACACATTTCAAAATGAAACTCTCCAAAACCGTCCAGACCGGCTGTGGGTTCCACCCAGCCTCCTACTCCACCTCCTCGATGGGTACCGGGGTTCTTTCCCAGGGCATGAATGAGGATAAGAATGAGTGGAACTATACTTCTGCACCCCTATATGCCTTCACTGCATGGACAGCGACAAATTACCCTTTACCTTCACGTTCAGTATCAGCACACTTCATAGGGGCATTAGAAGTGCCCAGTGTGATGGCAGTTCATTTATTGAAACTGCAAGTGTGTGCACGTATCCTTTAGTAAGGAAAATGGCAGCATATGGCAAAAAAATTGAAATAGAAAGTGTTAACAAAAAAAAGTGGAATTTAGCAGGAATGTGTTACGATCATGATCATAATACTAATCATCATCATTATCATCATCATCATCATAGTTTTTCACAGTGTGTTCCTTATTTAGTAGTACACGATTCATGTAATTAGTGATTTCCTCTTTTTCAAGTCGTGTGCTGTATTTCTGAAACATAAATATATTTACTGAAGGTTATTTTATCTGAAAGGCATAATTAATTGCAAATTGGACTTTGTTTGTTTGTTTGTTTGTTTGTGTGTTGTGTAAGATCTTGTAGTGTGTACATTAGTGTTGCAATGTCTAGTCATATGCCTTACTATTTTATACTCCTTACTTCAGCATTGCCATTTCTATGTTACTTCTACCAGTCACTGCATTTCAGAGTATAGGAATGTTGGAAAACACATGAAATGGGTGAAGTCTTCAGTATCGAGTATCTTGAACGTATTGTACACCAACGTAATGTCAAGCATGAATGAATATTGTGTGTCGGCAATTACAAAATTCTTCCTTATCTCAGTGATACATTTCAGTATCAGTTAATCCCAAGTCCAATAATTATTATTGCATCATAATTACCATTTTGAATTTATGCCCCCTACACTGATGAAGCAGTTATGGTAGTAACTGAAATGTTGGTACTGAAGCTTTTCATCTTCAAGTTTTGTTCTTATGTGTTCTAGTTTGACTATTCCTGTACATTTTTACTAAGTTTATACTTCCATGCCCTTATAATATTTCACATGCTATAAGCATGTGATACTTATGGAATAGTAACATATTATGTAAAGTATAAATACATTTTTTGGACATGATGAATTATTTCCTGTGTCATTATTTCTTAACTTTATTTACAGCATATCCTATGTCAGGTGTCCTAATAGGGAGCAGGCTTATTTTTGTATGCTCTCTTCTGGGTAATTCCCCGGCATCTGAATGTTATATGCCAACTTTTCGGAACACTCTGTCTGTTCCATGTTCGCAGGCGGGTAGGTATGAAGATGGAACGGACAGTGTTCCGAAACGTCGGCATATAAAATTCAGACGCCGGGGAGTTACGCAGAAGAAAGCATACAACATTCAGAACATAGCAAAAGTTTGAAATCAAGAAGAAGGCTTATTTTTTATTATTGCTAATCAATTCATGCACCTCATTATTTGCTATTGCTCGTATCTGCACTGATATGTGCCATCTGTGTAGAATATCAGCAGTTTATAAGGAATCATTTAATCTGCTCTTAACTTTCTCTCAAATAGTTTTGCTTTGTTACTATCATTCCCCAAAATTCTTTGCTACATTTCTGAAGGACTTAATACTTATCTTCTCAGTATTTAGAGCCTACCCTGCACTTTAATGGCAAGACATGAACTTACACTTCTGGGTGGCTTATTTCTATAGCCATCTTTTTATGTGTGTGGCCTTCTGCAGTCGAAACTAGACATCTGAAATGTGTGCCATCACACCCAAGAATATAAGGACTGAAAAACAGACAACTGTAACACTGCTTGTCGCTTCATATGAGTGTGAAACTTGGTCTCAAACATTTAGGGAAAAACATAGGGTATGGGTGTTTGATAAAAGGATGCTGAGGAAGATATTTGGGCTTAAGTAGAAGGAGGTAAGAGGAGACTGGAGACAGCTGAATAATGAGGATCTGCATGATTTATAAATCCATCACCATTCTTCTTCTTCTTATAAAGCAGTACAACCCATATAAGGTTCTGGCTTGCTCAACCACTTTCTTCCAACTATCTCTATACTGTGCTACTTTCTTCCAATTGTATATGCTTATGCTCTTTATGTCTTCCAAAACATCTTCCCAACGTGTTTTGGGTCTTCCAATTGGTCTTTTAGGCACAGGTTTCCATATCTTAATCTTCTGCACAACAGTATCTTCAGTTTAATCTTTGTTTTTTAATAAACCCAATTACATTTTGTCCTTTTAATATATCATTTATTTCTTGATTAGTTCTAATTCTCCAGTAGCTATCATCTGTTCTTGAAGGACCATATATTTTCCTCATGATCTTTCTTTAAAAAATCATCAGTTTATTTGTCATATTTTCCTTAAGCACCCATGTTTCGGAGGTGTAAGTTACTGTTGGGCAAATTAATATGTTATAAAGTTGTAGTTTGACGTTACGGGATATTAATTTTGATGAAAATAGTTTTTTTTTTGTGAACATGGTATGCCCTATTTCCTGCTGCAATTCTTTCTTTAATTTCCTCCTCAATAGAGCTGTCAGTATTCACCATTGTTCCTAACTGTTTAAATGAACTCACTTGTTCAAACTCTTCTTCTCCTGTATTTATGTAAGTAGGGTGAAATCCATCACCCACAAAGGTGATAATCATTTTGGTGTACAAAGTCCAAAGTGTTCTCATGTGTCCTGCAGTTAGGGAGAGATGTCCCAGAACTGGTTAAAAATGCCACCATCCTATATGCTAATGCTACAGCCCACTCAGCGGACACTGCCAATCTACAGGAGACCAAGTTGGTATTTAAATTTTAGTGCATGTTTTATGAAAAATGTATTATTTGTACAGAAAAACGTACAATTAAGAAGTAAATGGAATTTTGTGGAAAATGAAACATTATACAGTGCACCTGAAAAATGCAGTACATTTCTGTGTTTCCTAATATATAAAATGGATTTCTTGGGGTGTTTTTTTTTTCCCCCTGCATTCACATTTAGAGTTCAAGAATGTTCTCCAGCACTGAGAGGGTGGGAAAGGTGTTGAGACACCCTCTCTATTGATAGAGAAGACAACTGTCGACCACAACTATAAATAGGAACTGTGCTCTTCTGGGCTATTATGCAGAGAGTAGTGGTAATTCTTTCCCGATGTTTCGGGACCAATAGGTTGTCCCCAAATGTTGGGTCAGGAATTACCACTACTCACTATGTAATTGGCCAAAAGATTGAAGTTCTCATCTGTTTCACTGAGGAAGCCTGAAATCCTGCACAACCAGTTTCTCAGCTAATCAGGCTATTTACTTCCAAAAACTGGAATAGCTATAAACCAACATTACATATATAACCCCAGCTTCCTGCAAAATAATCATTATTCAGTCAACTCTTAACCGGAATACCATTGGTTATCTACACAGCACTCACAACATAACCCTCAACTAAAATCCATTCTAGACTACACAAAAAAAACCCCAATCTTCCTTCACTGTACTCATCATCCAATCAACACTTAGCCTAACAATCACACTTCAAATTCTACAGACTGCCCTAACACAGGAACCCTTAATTACACTCCATCCAACCTACATCTACATACACACTAAAATATCCTTCAGAGTAGAATGTTTACACTTTGTCAGAACTGTACACAACTTATCCAGATATATGTTATGTAATATCTTCTCAGATATTACACTTATCTTTCTGTAACTTCATGACTACAACACTATATAACCATCCTAAAATCACATCTTCCTTGTAAAATGCGATATCTTCTTCATCTTCCATTGGCACTACAGCCCACTGTGGGCTTTGGCCTGTCAAAACAATGTCCTTCAATTTTTTCCTGTCTACCACCAACTATCTCCAACTTCTCACTCCCAGCACTTGAAGATCTCTTTCTGCTTCCTTTTTCTATCTTTTCCTGGGTCTCCCCCTTCTTCACGTCCCTTGCAGTTCTTGAGTGAAGATGTTTTTGGGCATCCTATCCTCCTCCATTCTCTCTAGGTGACCTAACCAGCTTATCCTTCACCCTTTTATCCATTTTACTATATTTTCTCCTTTGCTTATCTCTTCTAGTTCTTGATTCGTCTGTCTTTTCTATTCCACATTTTCACAAAATGCGATATCATTCTCATTAAAAACAAAGCTGCATTAATCCTTCTAAGTATTTTTGGTACTCCATATTACCTGATGATGGCCTACTGTGGCCAACATGTCTTAACCACAATATGTGTATATAATAAACATTTTTAGATGTGATCACCAGTCTTCTACTCTACGATTGTTATTATCAGAACAAGACGAATAAAGTTCAGATAACCTTTCCTGCTCTCTGGACCTCAGTCCCTGTGACCGTGATCTGATACCCAAACTGAAGCAGACAATGCATGTAAAATCATTCACAGAAGGGGACATTTTAACAGCAGCTTGCTGCAAGGTGGCATATATCTGCATGTCAAGTGATGCCAATGGTTTTTGTCCCCTTTCCCCATTATTGGCAAAAAACTGCAGACAACCCTGCACACAACTGTGAAGAATGTTAGCTGTTTATATGAGTAGTCTGTTCCATATTCACTCTGTACAGCATAATAAAACAAAAAAAATAAACCATGATTCAAAAGATATGTAGTTTGCATGGCTCCTGTACATGTATCCCATCAGATAATACCACGTACAAGTAGGTGCCATATACCGAGAAACATATACATGTCCCAAGATACTGCATTGTTCTCCACAAAATAGTTGTTATGACACATGGAGTGACCCTCGTACTATAGCACCTTAAAAGAGATTATGACCACCACTTCTGTATACTTACCACTTCAACATGTACAGGGATTTTATGTCAACACTTCAGGATATTATTCTTGATGTCACTCACAGCAGTAATGTCGTAAGCAAAGGGTCTGATCCTCTAGATATGGACCCATGGATATTTTAAATGGAAGGTGATTTAAACAAAGAATATTTAAGGTTTTATTGGATAATAAGAATTATTAATGTGCAGTTCAGTTTAATAAATGTTCACAATAGCAGCCCTGATTTTTACAGCACATCGATATGTTTGACCATAGAACAAGTGACCTGTAGAATGTCAAGGTCTTGCATGTGTTACAGCATCAAAACCTCAATGAAGCACCACCTCTTTTCATTTTCCTTGGCATATGTACAACATTTTTCACATAACACTCAACATGCAGATCTAGTAGGGTGAGATCCATTGGCCACCACAATCCATTCGTCTCAGACTTGTTGATTTAAGTATCTAATTGAACTGTACATTTTCTTTGTCATGTTTAATTTTATATGTTCAAATTAAATTTAAAATATTCAAAGGTCCGTGATGGTCGGCAAATGGCCGCATGTTAATATGATAATTCTGACTGGTAATGACCTCAGCAATGGCATAAAGTCATGGGGTACCTGCAAAATTCTCTTATAGCTCTGAACATTCTCTGTAGTTGATTAATAAATAATCTACATGCAGTATCATTTGTAGCACGTCAAGTTTGTTATACATTACAAAAAAGGACAACTGAAATTTTAAAAAAGGAACTACATCAGTAAAGTATACTGCACCACAGCTTATTCCAGAAGTAACAACAGTCAGCAATTAGATGTAGGAGGTGATCACCCACTAGCAGAAAGGAGTTTACCAAGTGTGTCCTGACGTGTGGCCAGTTACGTGCTCATACATAACACTGCACTGTCCCATTGTCAGGTCAGTCCACATCTCTATGCGAATATGGAAGCTGATTTCATGTTTCTCTTACCATCATATTACGTGTTGTCACATTTACACATCACATGTATCATTCTACATTCTGCTCATCTGCTACCGTATCACCTCCCCCCCCCCCGCATTCAACAAAATCATCGACATACGACAGCCCTGGTCATGTTATAACACAAGTTCTATTCATATGTTTGCATATTTCTTAAATATTAGGATCCATCAAATTTCTTTAATTCCAGCTTAAGCAGCGTAACTAATCTTTTACATGTTTTGCTGCCACGCAAACTGACCCCAACTTTCATCTTGTTGCCGTCACAAATGATGGTTCAATGCACTTATTGTTTGTTTACTACCTAGAACTAAGGAACCACTGTTACTGAGACGGTAGTCAAATGTTGAAAACATATTTTGCAAAAATGAGTTGTGGCACACGGAGAAAAACCTCGACGTTATATTTTACAACATTAAGGTAATGGTAGTAAAAGCACTTACGGGAAGTTATAAACAGAAAGAGATAACTATGTCCTATAATTTAAAGTATATTTTGTGCTCTAAGTTTGGTATATTTGAGGACATTTAGATCATCCCTCAATATTTCCTGCCTTTGTAAAGAACATAAACAAATGCATTTACAACTGATACGATACTGGCCGGTACCTAATAACAGTAATGAGATTATTAACACAGAAAAGTCCTCCTTTATCATTTGTCATCTACAAACGAAAGGTTAGCCACGTCAAGCCACTCCATATTGTAAAACTGTCAGTTGGCGCATGAGCATTACCATTTGTTTTGTTAAAGACAATTATGCCCGTAGTCTGAGGCCTATATGCTACGTAAGAAGTACGTACTAATTCTAAGGTAGTAGATCGAAGTTGCAAGGTTGCATATTAGTGAGATTGAACTCTTAGGAAAGGGTTAGAGAACATCGAGATGTATCTATTTTAATTTTGTTTTTGAGCGAGTTAAGTTGTACATCCGTTTGAACTATATTCCTAGAATATGGTGTAGTGAAGTCTCGTAAGCCACGTTGTACTTTTGTTTTTATTTAAACGTCTGTGACTGATTCGAAGATTGTTCAATTTAAAAGGATATTGCGTAATTTATACTTGGCATGAAATATCTCTTTAAAGTTGTTTTATGGGTTTCAGTATGAGACAATGATTGTGCAGAAAGCAGCTTCATTCTCGTCCAATGCTGTACGCGTTATTCGAAAGCAGTCGTCTGAAAGTGTTTCTGTTGCTATCATCGCTTTAGTAACTGAAAATGGCCGACGCAACGGAATTGCGTATGAACGTAGCGGCATTAAAGAGAGTTGATCCATACGTAAAAGACATCCTCGAAACCGCAACACATGTTGCATTATATACATTTAATGCAGATGATAACGAATGGGAGAAGACCGATGTGGAGGGTGCCTTGTTTGTTTACAGCAGGAGCGGTGAGCCATTTCACAGTATTCTTATTATGAACAGGCTTAATACAAACAATCTTGTTGAACCCGTTATTCAAGGACTAGATTTGCAGTTACAAGAACCATTTCTTCTGTATCGGAATAGAAGTTGTCGTATTTTCGGAATTTGGTTTTATGATAAAGACGAATGTATACGTATTGCATCAGTGCTTGATAAGCTGATTAAGGAATCTGAGATGAGTAAGAAAATCCCAAATAAAGTTGGTGTAAAGAACAAAGGTAGTGCCAGTAGTGATACCAGTGTGGACATATTTAAAATGCTTAGTAGGGCTCAAGAGGATTACAATTCCAACAAGAATCAAGCAAATAGCAGGCATGTTTCAACAGAAGAACCGAAGCCTGAGATGCCGCAGGGTGTAGTGGACTTCTTTGCTAAAGCTAGCAGTGGTGCAACTCACTTTTCATCTGATAAGGTATCCCAGCCAGCAGGTATATTTGTTGGTCATCACCATACAAGAACATCAGGTGTAGAACTTCCAAGTGATACAAGTGATAATCAATTAAAACCCCTACTGCAGCGTCTAATGTCAAACCCAGCACACACTGTTGAACACATAGAAAAACAACAAAGGTCTGTGACTCCACAGACAGAAGCTATATCAGATAGGAGAAGTAAAGGGAAAAAACAGTCTTGTAATGACACCAGTAAAGAAAACATCATTGAAAATTTCAGAACAAGGCCATTGTCTTCAGGTGGTATGACAGATGCCATAAAGGCACAACGTGGCAGTGTACTTGTAGCTCAGTCAACTGCCAGAACGTCAGTGGGTTTGGTAGAGAATGGAATGAGTTTTCTCCGCATTGCATCGCCTACTACAACATGCCCACAGCTCACGCCACTTTTTGGGTCTGGGCCTCAGACAGTCACATCTGTTGGAATGGTGATGGAAGTTGGTGCACATGATCAGCGACCATTGTCAGCACCATTATGCAGTGGAATGGAGACACCACAGAGACCAGCACTGATGCCCCCTACTATGTTCACCTCATCTTCTGTGAAAGATGCACAAACTAAAAACGAAGCTGGTAACAGTACAGTCCAGGTGCCTAATTCACATGTGGTGTCATCAAAACCAGAACATCCCTTGACCACTCTGGGAAGTGGCACAAGTAGTACAATTATGTTGGATGATGGTATAACACCAGTGAGGCCAGAACCTTTAACCAGAAATCAGCTTCTCCAAGCATTCAATTATCTTGTGAAAAATGATCCTGAATTTGTTAACAAACTTCATGAAGCATATGTTAAATCATTTGCAGAAATGGTTATGTAGATGGGCTGTGTTTTGTTTTGGCAGAACAGTGTGATACTGTTTTATTACATTCTGTTGATTTACAAAGTGAACATGTGGATTTGCTGCCATCGCTGACTCTCAGTTGGTGATACAATTGGAAAGGAATCCTAATGGAGTACAGTTTAGTCACTGTGGGGTTGGGAAAGCTGCTTATTGTTATGTGGCAAACATAGAGACTATGCTGTTGGGTTTACACATTTATTCGCTTTTCACTGGGTCATATTGTGACAAACTGTATGTCATTACAGTATATGTTCTACCCCTTTCAGAAACAAAATGTGCTATTAATTTGTGTATATTACAACAAAAAAATACATTCACCATTTACAGTGTTGCTTTTTGTGACTAATTGTGATACTTTCTTTTAGTTCTACACAATTTTGAATATGTTCAATTTTAATTTATATATCAGGTGTTACTGAAATTGTAATTTCTTTGTTTATATTGAATTTTCTTTGTCAGTAATGCTGTGCCCCTAAAATAAAACAGGCTTCAAATGAAACATGTTAGATGCTTTCATTCCATGCATGAATATAAATCATCTGAAGTGTACAAATTGGTTGTTTTTTCTTAATCTTTTTCTCTGAGGGGATATCCAAAGTAAATGCAGTAAAGAATTTTGTATTTGAAATTGTAAAAATTAATTTTGTAAGTGCAGCTGCAAATCTTAGGTCCTTGGTGGTAGAGTGACACTTTTGCTTTCAAGTTTGGCGTGCTGAGATTTGGTCAGCTGGTAGAACTGGTAAACCAGCCAAAATGCTTTACATGCAATGGTTGTTGAAATGTAAGGAAACTTGCTGTGTGTAGAGCAGGTGCTGGACATGCTGTGTCCCCCACCAAGCACCTGCTTGGAAAGTTTGTATTTTTATATCAAAAGTTTGTGGGAAATGGAAAATTTCCCTTTGGTTATTTTCCTTCAGATCTGCAGTGTATATGAGTGTTGTGGTTGTTGAAAGTGTGTTTATGTTGACCACAAAACGCAACTGTTTGGTGTTAAAACGTGTCATTTTGGAGTATCGGTGGATACCTTTGCTGTAAAGCACTAAGCCTAGTCGAAGAGCATGTTTCATTGTTGTCATTTGTTTGATGCTTCAGTGTGGGTGAAATGTTTGCTTTAAAATCATGTCCAGAGAAAATTGGTGTGATTATTATATCTGTCTTTACATGTGACACACAAAATTTGGAATTATGTGCCATCTGCCCCTGTCATCATGTTCGTAGTTTGTTATCGACATTTCAAACCAGCATGTCAATCCCACATTAACATTTGAAGATGGGACTGATACACCATCAAGGAACGTCAGTAACAAACTTCTGGTTGTCACTGCACAACATCCGAGAAGGTCAAAAGACAACACTGCGGCGAGTGCCTAAAGTCATGTGCAACGAAGCACAGAATGCACATCCATAGCAGGGCACTCTTCGCAACATAACATTACACAACACAGCATGCTGCCACAATACCCGACTGGTACAGCGAAACTAATGTGACTTTTTATAGTGTGACTTTAGCAAGGACGATATGGCTCCCTGATGATGGTCCTAGGACCGAAACATGTCGGAGCGTTTTTAATGTTTTAATGTGTAAATTTTGTAAAT
>Ga0123354_10010869_pt1 | contig 14044 bp, 6 predicted proteins | sample TergutLab28metaG_2_FD_97872 | JGI IMG/M metagenome (GOLD analysis project Ga0123354, IMG submission 97872) | Labiotermes labralis P4 segment gut microbial communities from Petit-Saut dam, French Guiana - Lab288 P4 | ecosystem: Host-associated > Arthropoda: Insects > Digestive system > Gut ... | reverse complement strand
ATGCACGGTCAACCACATATCAGATTTCCAATCTGATTATTGTATGTAATAAAGTATTTCTTTATAAAATGCTTCATCTCACTCCTCCTCTAAACTTTGCGTGGGTTTTTTTACTTGGTTTTCCCATTTTCATTTTGTCTGGTATAAAAATTTGGTTAGGTTTTTCATTTCTGTAATCTTGGAACAACTAGTTATTTTGTTGTACATTGTTTCTACATTTATGTTTAGCCATTTGTTATTAAAAAAAATATTCCCTTCATTGTTATGTTTCTTTACATTTCAAGAGGATGTGTATTTCATTTTCTTCATCCTTATGCATGGTACAGACATGTGCACTTCAGTTTGTTGGCAGGTGCTAACTCTGTCACTGTATACCAAAAGTCAGCAGAGTTTATGTCAGCATTTAGGATCATATTTTGTCAGTAGGAGATGATAATGAGTTTTAGAACAAAGAAAGTGTGTAAGTTAAAATACACCCAGCAGTTGAATGCTAAGTGTAATATACCATTGTTAGCACCCATTAAAATTTACTGAGTTTATATGTATATTCTGTAGAGATGCATGTTTTTTGTCTGTAGATGTAATTTTACATTTATGGTAACAAACTCTTAGTTACATTGGTACTGTAACAGAGTCTGGTAGACAGTCCAGGGTGTGATGTACGTAATCAGGCACTCAAAATAGCCTCAAATGTTCTTTATGACTGAGAGGCACTGGCCTTATTAATTTTTAGGCACCTGGGTAAGCATTTCTTGAAACCAGGTGACTTTGCTGACATCTCCATCAGCAAGATACTGCACTCTGTTTTTAAGGTGTGGAGCTGCTGAATGCCTAAACAAAGGGTTGCACAAAAGATTGGAAATGATTGAGGTGCAAGGGTTGCAGTGGTGCCCGCCGTAATGTTTTATATTCAACAGTGGTCCTTTGGAATTATATTTTAACACAAGATGTACTTTGCTCTGCCCTTTCAGTTGGTGCACATGCTGACCTGGGCTCCGATGTCTCCAATTAATGCCCTGGCGTACTTCTCTCGCCAGTTCCCACCTCATCAAATCACAGCTCAGTATGCCATCAGAGTGCTACGTAACTACCCTGCTGATGTTGTTCTGTTCTACATACCACAGCTGGTGCAGTCTCTTAGACATGACACAGTAAGTGTTAATAGTCCTGAATATGAGAATTGCAAATGCAGATGTGGCAATGCTGGACATGTCTACATGTACTTTATTGCCTTTCAATAACAACATTGCTTTTCCTTCATGTCCTCCTCCTGTTTCTTCTCCATCTTCAGCTTTCTTGTGATTGTCCTCCTTATGCCCCTCTTTTCCATCTTCCTGTTTCCTCCTACCTCCCCTTTCTTTCCTTCTCCTCTTCCTCATTCTTCTTGCTTAGACTTTTTCACTTGTGTAGGTCATGACATAACTAAGCCCCTCTGTATGTGTATGTGATAGTTCTGTAACCCCGTTGTCTCATGTTGATGTCAGTCTTCCTTTTGGGCATTGTTCTTCAAGTTTCTTGTTCAGAACCTGATTTGTGGTTCTGTCTTTATCATTTGTGAAATATGTCCATAGAATTTCATATCTGAACAGAGTAAAATATAAGTGGCTCAATAAAGTTGCATATTTGTGACAATGCAGAGTTAACTGGCAATTGTCCCTAGGGAAACAAGGACCATGCTCAATAAGTATTATTATAAATATTTCATGTTTGTTTTTATTACTTCATCTTCTAAGGCATTTAGCTTTACATTCTCTCAAATGTGTTTTTGCTTATAATTATATACTGTTTACTTTTGATGGACTGTTTTATTGTTTTAGCTCAGTTAGAGTAATTACTCCCTTTACCCCTTTCTGCCTGCATGGATTTCCATGGTACATTGTGATAGAAACAAGTACCAGAGAAAGTAACACTTAACCATTTGGCACCGGAATTATTTTTTTAATTTTAGCACACACTGTATATAAAATGTGAATAATACAGGAACCAAATACGTTAGAATTATGAAACAAACTGCATTTTGAAGAGAAAAAAAAAAACTGTGAGTGTATACCATGTTTAAAATATTCAGTACCTATATTTGTTGAGTAAATATATAAAATGCAACTTTGGAGGTTAGCGGTGCGGTACGACCACTGTAGTTGACGTTAGGCGTCTGAAGGTTAATTATGCATGGAATTGCAGTGACAAAATGAGAATATTGCTGTTAATGACCCAGTATGATACAGAGTATTTATTTTGAACTTCATGTGCATTCATGGTGTTGTTCAGTCCTCACAGTCAATGCCAACATTGTACCTGAAATTAAGCCTTGTCTGTTGCTGTCCTCATCTTTTAAAATTATTTTTCACTGATTGACCTCTCTTTGACGCTGCGTGTTCTGAAATACTGACATCATTCTTGAATATACCATAAATAAGTAAATAAATAAACTCTTTGCATTTACTGTGCACCATGACAGCCAGGTCTGATAGGGCGAGCAGTTCCACAAACCATGTAGTAAGAACTGAAATCAGTAAAAGTTACATGAAGTGTCATATTAAGTAAATAAATAGTTTTCACAAGACTCATCCCTTGTGTGTTTGTTAAATGCAGTAACAGGGTTCCTTTTGTCATTGGCAGATGGGATATGTGACGGAATTCGTCAAATATATAGCCCAGAAGTCACAAGTTGTTGCACATCAGCTTATTTGGAACATGCGTACCAACATGTACATGGATGAAGAAATGCATCAGAAAGATAGTGAGTTTTTCCATTAGGCAAGTTTGTGACAGCTTGAGTGTCATGATAAACAGATTTTGGAATCGAAGAATTACGTTTTTACTTGGGGAGCCTTTTTTTATTTGACTGTATTCCTTGTGAAATTCAGAATTCTAAATCTGCAGGTAAAAAAATATTTATATGTTAAATGATAAAGTTGCACAATCCCTCCACCACATTGCCATTTCTTGTGAGTGTGCGCTGAGGTGTACGAGTTGAATGCCAAGTTACCGAGTCAGGCTGACCCATCGAGCATAAGTTTGCTTCACAGAAATACTGCTTAAAGTACTCAATTTCAGGTGGAGATATCTGGAAATTTGTACTGAGTGGTTCATTTTCTTTGCTTCCAGGTGCCCTGTTTGATGCTTTAGACTCACTGATAAAAGACATTGTGTCTGCACTGTCTGGACCAGCAAAACAGTTCTATGAACGAGAATTTGATTTCTTTAGTAAAATTACTAACATTTCAGGTGAAATCAGACCATTTCCCAAAGGTTAGTAGTGCACTACAAAGTTGTGTTCAGCAACAGAAGAATTGCAGCGTATTCTATTTTTAGATGTGATGTGTCATTTCTGTAGGTGTTGAACGGAAGCGAGCCTGTCTGGAAGCACTCAAAAACGTTCAAGTTCAAGAGGGATGCTACCTGCCTTCTAATCCCGAGGCACTAGTTGTAGACATTGACGTTGCAAGTGGCACACCAATGCAGAGGTTGGTTGTTACAGTGCAGTTGTATTTCCATTGCAGTTAGTTGTAAACATAGAGTAGACCCTGTGTATGGCATGAAAACATGTGGAGGATTTGAGGTATGACTACACTCATTGTTACTGTTGACACTAGATGGAAGTGTTGTGGTCAGCTTTGTGCCCCTGCCACTATACCATCCAGGAAAGAGCCACTGGTACCCATTTAACAGGAGGCTGGGTTTGCCCCTGATCCAGTGTGGCCGTCTTGCATAAGAGTGAAATCTCTAGCCTGTGCCACGATTTGAATCCCAGATTGTCCAGAACATCACTTAGTACGCTGACTGTGTTGTACCATCTTCCAGGAAGTTGTTGACACCATTGTGTTTCATATTGTGGATTAACATTTAATATACAGGGTTATTCATAAGTCCCTCCGGGATGTCCGAACTCGACTGCGCAATAACCAAGACAGACACCAAGAGTGCACATATCGAGCACCTGTAAGGTAGGACAGAAACTTGGAGTGCCTCTCTCTCTGTTGATGTGCTCCTTTCTGCCGTGTCTGTCTTGGTTGTTGCGCAGTTGAGTTCGGACATCCCGGAGGGACTTACGAATAACCCTGTATATAATTCTGGGATATGAGAGCATGTAATCTGGTAGGTGTTTGGAAGAACATAGTGCCTTCACCTGCAAGGTGGAATGAGTGAATTTAGGAAAGGATGGTTGTATAAAATTGTGTGTGTGCATGCACGCATGTGCGAGTGCATGCATGTGTGTGGTGTGTGCATGCATGTGTGCCTGTGTGTGTGTGCGTGCGTGCACGCATGTGTAAACGAGTCACAAAGGACAGGAGTGATAGAACCAGGAGTGGGGAAGAGAAAACAGGAGCCAGGTGGACGAATGAGAAGGCAGTTATTGCAGGTACTGATGAATTCATTTAGAGGAATGTGTATTAGCTGCTGTTGGTAAGAATTTCTTGTAATGAAATTTAGTTTTATTTAGGTCATATGACAGCTGACCAACAAGCAGCCTAAAGGACATGCGGAGGTCCCTGTTGTGGGATGTGGCACCATGTTTTTGAATGATTGGTGCCTGCTGTTACAAGGCAACATAGTGGTCTAATTTTTGAAGGGTTGAAATGTCCATTTCACATTGACATTTAAACCACTGAAGGTGAGAACACTGGGCTACTTCATACCTTTAGGCACCGATCCTGCATTGATGTGGTGCCACATCCCAGAAGGACAACAATTTCAACTGCACTGCTGTGAAAGCTTAAAAATTTACTTACGACACACTGAATGGTGGATTTCCTGAAACATAATCTGCTGCAGATACTTTACGTGTGATGCGAGAATTTGCCTGTTATGGAACCTGGAGGCTCCCCTCTGTTGTCAGATTCGAATATGGGATACTTAAGGCAATGTGAGATTTGAGTTTCTCACAGTAGTGTTGAAGATTCAGGTCTTTCAGTATGTTGCGCTGTATCGACTGGTAAGCAGTTATTGATGTTTTGGAGGAGAGCAGTGGACGTGTTTCCGCAAGTTCCATTTTGATGTTTCCATCAGTCACTGCCACATCACGAGTTGTCTTGTTGTATTACATATTCAGATTATAATTGCTCATGAATTTTTGTATTTTTCAAGTACGTGACTCAATCTGGTTCCTCCCACTTTTGCTTTGTATGAATATTTTCGCTGTTTTGTTATTATACAGTGTTTTTTGAAGTTGAGTTGTGCTTCACACACACACACATACATGTGCAGACAGACAGACACAGACAAGGGAGGTAATTGTTCGGATATGATTTTACAATGAAGGTATACTTGCAGCGCAGCAAAAGCCCCATACCTCGCAAGGTTCCGTGTACAGCGTTGTGGTATCAAGGAGCTGGAGAGAGCAGCAATGGCTGTGTCTTACAAGCAGTCATCACAGTCACAGCAGCATAACACCAAAGATTCAGCTAGTGGTAGCATGACAAGTGAGTTGTGGCAGGCTGCCATCTTCAAAGTAAGTACATAAACCACCCAAATTTTTCCATGCAGTGTAACTGTGAAAATAATAGGAAGTACCTAAGCTGCAGACATTCACATTACAAAAATCTGTACTTCACAACTGCAGCTGTTACCTACTTTAACTCACTGTAGACTGGTATCATCTCCCAGATGTTTTGCTTAGGTTGTGGTGTTTCATCTTGTCATCAGCATATGGCAGCCTTATGCTTTTCCGTTGTTTCTCTTTGACCAGAATTCATTGTGTTTACTGATATATATGCAGAAGTAGATATAAGATTAAGGTATGCTGTAACAGCAAGAACTTGGTGTCATTGAAATGTCCCTGCAATGGTTGTAAGCCTCTGTTGGCAGAATATGGTATCTGCACTCTTAATTAAATCTGTTTCTCCTTAGACATATGACATCCCTGAAGGAAGACAGTGCTGTGCTGTTATTGAAGTAAAAACAACAGCAATAATCTTGATGTTTTGCTGATCATGTATCTCAGTATAATCTTCGTAATTAACCAACTTAATGCACAAATTCTTGTTTTATAATAAGTTTATTATATGCCTCTACATGTTTTGAGCACTATTGTGCTCATCATCAGGAGGTCAAAATTGTATTATACAGCGTCTGGTATCGTCACACACGTACGGGGCCATCCCATGCACAGGTTGACGGAGGATTCTCTCAACCTTTGCACCGGACGGCCACCTACAGGCGTGATGATACCAGATGCTGTATAATATAATTTTGACCTCTTGATGATGAGCACATAGTGCTCGAAACATGTAGAGGCATATAATAAACTTATTATAAAACAAGAATTTGTACATTAAGTTGGTTAATTACTGAGATTAAATAGCAATAAATATAGAGTTGTCCTTAAGTTTAATTTTTTTCTGCTTGGTTTTATTATTGGCATTACAGCTGCTTGATTTTGGGCATAAACCTCCAGTTGTTAGTGATAGATGAGTGTAGATGTAATCAGCAATCTCATACAGTTATGTAAAATGTATATATCCAATCACCCTGGACTTTTTCTCCTTTTCCTTTTTTCCCCCTGTTTTCTTTCCTTCCCCCCGCCCCTTTTGAGGGGTGGTGGGGCACTTAGTAACTGAAAAAAGAAATTGAAATTATCATTGATTCAGAGTTTGAGGTTTGGGAAAATTTTCTTGCTCTTAATACTTGGAATTGTAGAATAAAGGTAGTTATTCGAAATAATAATATAGAAATTTTGAACTTTTTAAAATATTTTCTACCAGATGTGTTGTTTAATGCCTTTGTCTTGTGTTTTGTAGTTATGGAAGAAGTCAAATTTTAACAAATAGACTTTTTATTTCACCATCATATGCACTTGTAAATCGATCAATATTAATGCTAGCATATTAAAACATTAAAAGATAAAACATTATGATATTAAAACTCCAACATGTTTCGGTTTTCATAAAACCATCATCAGGGAGTACATACCTAATAAAGTTGCTTTTAGTCTATAGTTGTTTATGAAGTATGTTGGCAGCATGTCATATTGTACGTGTGATGGGGTTGGATTCTTTGTTGCTTGTTCTTCCTTGTACTGGCCAGTACAAGGAAGAACAAGCAACAAAGAATCCAACCCCATCACACGTACAATATGACATGCTGCCAACATACTTCATAAACAACTATAGACTAAAAGCAACTTTATTAGGTATGTACTCCCTGATGATGGTTTTATGAAAACCGAAACATGTTGGAGTTTTAATATCATAATGTTTTATCTTTTAATGTTTTAATATGCTAGCATTAATATTGATCGATTTACAAGTGCATATGATGGTGAAATAAAAAGTCTATTTGTTAAAATTTGACTTCTTCCATAACTACAAAACACAAGACAAAGGCATTAAACAACACATCTGGTAGAAAATATTTTAAAAAGTTCAAAATTTCTATATTATTATTTCGAATAACTACCTTTATTCTACAATTCCAAGTATTAAGAGCAAGAAAATTTTCCCAAACCTCAAACTCTGAATCAATGATAATTTCAATTTCTTTTTTCAGTTACTAAGTGCCCCACCACCCCTCAAAAGGGGCGGGGGGAAGGAAAGAAAACAGGGGGAAAAAAGGAAAAGGAGAAAAAGTCCAGGGTGATTGGATATATACATTTTACATAACTGTATGAGATTGCTGATTACATCTACACTCATCTATCACTAACAACTGGAGGTTTATGCCCAAAATCAAGCAGCTGTAATGCCAATAATAAAACCAAGCAGAAAAAAATTAAACTTAAGGACAACTCTATATTTATTGCTATTTAATCTCAGTAATTAACCAACTTAATGTACAAATTCTTGTTTTATAATAAGTTTATTATATGCCTCTACATGTTTCGAGCACTATGTGCTCATCATCAAGAGGTCAAAATTATATTATACAGCATCTGGTATCATCACGCCTGTAGGTGGCCGTCCGGTGCAAAGGTTGAGAGAATCCTCCGTCAACCTGTGCATGGGATGGCCCCGTACGTGTGTGACGATACCAGACGCTGTATAATACAATTTTGACCTCCTGATGATGAGCACAATAGTGCTCAAAACATGTAGAGGCATATAATAAACTTATTATAAAACAAGAATTTGTGCATTAAGTTGGTTAATTACGAAGATTATACTGAGATACATGATCAGCAAAACATCAAGATTATTGCTGTTGTTTTTACTTCAATAACAGCACAGCACTGTCTTCCTTCAGGGATGTCATATGTCTAAGGAGAAACAGATTTAATTAAGAGTGCAGATACCATATTCTGCCAACAGAGGCTTACAACCATTGCAGGGACATTTCAATGACACCAAGTTCTTGCTGTTACAGCATACCTTAATCTTATATCTACTTCTGCATATATATCAGTAAACACAATGAATTCTGGTCAAAGAGAAACAACGGAAAAGCATAAGGCTGCCATATGCTGATGACAAGATGAAACACCACAACCTAAGCAAAACATCTGGGAGATGATACCAGTCTACAGTGAGTTAAAGTAGGTAACAGCTGCAGTTGTGAAGTACAGATTTTTGTAATGTGAATGTCTGCAGCTTAGGTACTTCCTATTATTTTCACAGTTACACTGCATGGAAAAATTTGGGTGGTTTATGTACTTACTTTGAAGATGGCAGCCTGCCACAACTCACTTGTCATGCTACCACTAGCTGAATCTTTGGTGTTATGCTGCTGTGACTGTGATGACTGCTTGTAAGACACAGCCATTGCTGCTCTCTCCAGCTCCTTGATACCACAACGCTGTACACGGAACCTTGCGAGGTATGGGGCTTTTGCTGCGCTGCAAGTATACCTTCATTGTAAAATCATATCCGAACAATTACCTCCCTTGTCTGTGTCTGTCTGTCTGCACATGTATGTGTGTGTGTGTGAAGCACAACTCAACTTCAAAAAACACTGTATAATAACAAAACAGCGAAAATATTCATACAAAGCAAAAGTGGGAGGAACCAGATTGAGTCACGTACTTGAAAAATACAAAAATTCATGAGCAATTATAATCTGAATATGTAATACAACAAGACAACTCGTGATGTGGCAGTGACTGATGGAAACATCAAAATGGAACTTGCGGAAACACGTCCACTGCTCTCCTCCAAAACATCAATAACTGCTTACCAGTCGATACAGCGCAACATACTGAAAGACCTGAATCTTCAACACTACTGTGAGAAACTCAAATCTCACATTGCCTTAAGTATCCCATATTCGAATCTGACAACAGAGGGGAGCCTCCAGGTTCCATAACAGGCAAATTCTCGCATCACACGTAAAGTATCTGCAGCAGATTATGTTTCAGGAAATCCACCATTCAGTGTGTCGTAAGTAAATTTTTAAGCTTTCACAGCAGTGCAGTTGAAATTGTTGTCCTTCTGGGATGTGGCACCACATCAATGCAGGATCGGTGCCTAAAGGTATGAAGTAGCCCAGTGTTCTCACCTTCAGTGGTTTAAATGTCAATGTGAAATGGACATTTCAACCCTTCAAAAATTAGACCACTATGTTGCCTTGTAACAGCAGGCACCAATCATTCAAAAACATGGTGCCACATCCCACAACAGGGACCTCCGCATGTCCTTTAGGCTGCTTGTTGGTCAGCTGTCATATGACCTAAATAAAACTAAATTTCATTACAAGAAATTCTTACCAACAGCAGCTAATACACATTCCTCTAAATGAATTCATCAGTACCTGCAATAACTGCCTTCTCATTCGTCCACCTGGCTCCTGTTTTCTCTTCCCCACTCCTGGTTCTATCACTCCTGTCCTTTGTGACTCGTTTACACATGCGTGCACGCACGCACACACACACAGGCACACATGCATGCACACACCACACACATGCATGCACTCGCACATGCGTGCATGCACACACACAATTTTATACAACCATCCTTTCCTAAATTCACTCATTCCACCTTGCAGGTGAAGGCACTATGTTCTTCCAAACACCTACCAGATTACATGCTCTCATATCCCAGAATTATATACAGGGTTATTCGTAAGTCCCTCCGGGATGTCCGAACTCAACTGCGCAACAACCAAGACAGACACGGCAGAAAGGAGCACATCAACAGAGAGAGAGGCACTCCAAGTTTCTGTCCTACCTTACAGGTGCTCGATATGTGCACTCTTGGTGTCTGTCTTGGTTATTGCGCAGTCGAGTTCGGACATCCCGGAGGGACTTATGAATAACCCTGTATATTAAATGTTAATCCACAATATGAAACACAATGGTGTCAACAACTTCCTGGAAGATGGTACAACACAGTCAGCGTACTAAGTGATGTTCTGGACAATCTGGGATTCAAATCGTGGCACAGGCTAGAGATTTCACTCTTATGCAAGACGGCCACACTGGATCAGGGGCAAACCCAGCCTCCTGTTAAATGGGTACCAGTGGCTCTTTCCTGGATGGTATAGTGGCAGGGGCACAAAGCTGACCACAACACTTCCATCTAGTGTCAACAGTAACAATGAGTGTAGTCATACCTCAAATCCTCCACATGTTTTCATGCCATACACAGGGTCTACTCTATGTTTACAACTAACTGCAATGGAAATACAACTGCACTGTAACAACCAACCTCTGCATTGGTGTGCCACTTGCAACGTCAATGTCTACAACTAGTGCCTCGGGATTAGAAGGCAGGTAGCATCCCTCTTGAACTTGAACGTTTTTGAGTGCTTCCAGACAGGCTCGCTTCCGTTCAACACCTACAGAAATGACACATCACATCTAAAAATAGAATACGCTGCAATTCTTCTGTTGCTGAACACAACTTTGTAGTGCACTACTAACCTTTGGGAAATGGTCTGATTTCACCTGAAATGTTAGTAATTTTACTAAAGAAATCAAATTCTCGTTCATAGAACTGTTTTGCTGGTCCAGACAGTGCAGACACAATGTCTTTTATCAGTGAGTCTAAAGCATCAAACAGGGCACCTGGAAGCAAAGAAAATGAACCACTCAGTACAAATTTCCAGATATCTCCACCTGAAATTGAGTACTTTAAGCAGTATTTCTGTGAAGCAAACTTATGCTCGATGGGTCAGCCTGACTCGGTAACTTGGCATTCAACTCGTACACCTCAGCGCACACTCACAAGAAATGGCAATGTGGTGGAGGGATTGTGCAACTTTATCATTTAACATATAAATATTTTTTTACCTGCAGATTTAGAATTCTGAATTTCACAAGGAATACAGTCAAATAAAAAAAGGCTCCCCAAGTAAAAACGTAATTCTTCGATTCCAAAATCTGTTTATCATGACACTCAAGCTGTCACAAACTTGCCTAATGGAAAAACTCACTATCTTTCTGATGCATTTCTTCATCCATGTACATGTTGGTACGCATGTTCCAAATAAGCTGATGTGCAACAACTTGTGACTTCTGGGCTATATATTTGACGAATTCCGTCACATATCCCATCTGCCAATGACAAAAGGAACCCTGTTACTGCATTTAACAAACACACAAGGGATGAGTCTTGTGAAAACTATTTATTTACTTAATATGACACTTCATGTAACTTTTACTGATTTCAGTTCTTACTACATGGTTTGTGGAACTGCTCGCCCTATCAGACCTGGCTGTCATGGTGCACAGTAAATGCAAAGAGTTTATTTATTTACTTATTTATGGTATATTCAAGAATGATGTCAGTATTTCAGAACACGCAGCGTCAAAGAGAGGTCAATCAGTGAAAAATAATTTTAAAAGATGAGGACAGCAACAGACAAGGCTTAATTTCAGGTACAATGTTGGCATTGACTGTGAGGACTGAACAACACCATGAATGCACATGAAGTTCAAAATAAATACTCTGTATCATACTGGGTCATTAACAGCAATATTCTCATTTTGTCACTGCAATTCCATGCATAATTAACCTTCAGACGCCTAACGTCAACTACAGTGGTCGTACCGCACCGCTAACCTCCAAAGTTGCATTTTATATATTTACTCAACAAATATAGGTACTGAATATTTTAAACATGGTATACACTCACAGTTTTTTTTTTTCTCTTCAAAATGCAGTTTGTTTCATAATTCTAACGTATTTGGTTCCTGTATTATTCACATTTTATATACAGTGTGTGCTAAAATTAAAAAAATAATTCCGGTGCCAAATGGTTAAGTGTTACTTTCTCTGGTACTTGTTTCTATCACAATGTACCATGGAAATCCATGCAGGCAGAAAGGGGTAAAGGGAGTAATTACTCTAACTGAGCTAAAACAATAAAACAGTCCATCAAAAGTAAACAGTATATAATTATAAGCAAAAACACATTTGAGAGAATGTAAAGCTAAATGCCTTAGAAGATGAAGTAATAAAAACAAACATGAAATATTTATAATAATACTTATTGAGCATGGTCCTTGTTTCCCTAGGGACAATTGCCAGTTAACTCTGCATTGTCACAAATATGCAACTTTATTGAGCCACTTATATTTTACTCTGTTCAGATATGAAATTCTATGGACATATTTCACAAATGATAAAGACAGAACCACAAATCAGGTTCTGAACAAGAAACTTGAAGAACAATGCCCAAAAGGAAGACTGACATCAACATGAGACAACGGGGTTACAGAACTATCACATACACATACAGAGGGGCTTAGTTATGTCATGACCTACACAAGTGAAAAAGTCTAAGCAAGAAGAATGAGGAAGAGGAGAAGGAAAGAAAGGGGAGGTAGGAGGAAACAGGAAGATGGAAAAGAGGGGCATAAGGAGGACAATCACAAGAAAGCTGAAGATGGAGAAGAAACAGGAGGAGGACATGAAGGAAAAGCAATGTTGTTATTGAAAGGCAATAAAGTACATGTAGACATGTCCAGCATTGCCACATCTGCATTTGCAATTCTCATATTCAGGACTATTAACACTTACTGTGTCATGTCTAAGAGACTGCACCAGCTGTGGTATGTAGAACAGAACAACATCAGCAGGGTAGTTACGTAGCACTCTGATGGCATACTGAGCTGTGATTTGATGAGGTGGGAACTGGCGAGAGAAGTACGCCAGGGCATTAATTGGAGACATCGGAGCCCAGGTCAGCATGTGCACCAACTGAAAGGGCAGAGCAAAGTACATCTTGTGTTAAAATATAATTCCAAAGGACCACTGTTGAATATAAAACATTACGGCGGGCACCACTGCAACCCTTGCACCTCAATCATTTCCAATCTTTTGTGCAACCCTTTGTTTAGGCATTCAGCAGCTCCACACCTTAAAAACAGAGTGCAGTATCTTGCTGATGGAGATGTCAGCAAAGTCACCTGGTTTCAAGAAATGCTTACCCAGGTGCCTAAAAATTAATAAGGCCAGTGCCTCTCAGTCATAAAGAACATTTGAGGCTATTTTGAGTGCCTGATTACGTACATCACACCCTGGACTGTCTACCAGACTCTGTTACAGTACCAATGTAACTAAGAGTTTGTTACCATAAATGTAAAATTACATCTACAGACAAAAAACATGCATCTCTACAGAATATACATATAAACTCAGTAAATTTTAATGGGTGCTAACAATGGTATATTACACTTAGCATTCAACTGCTGGGTGTATTTTAACTTACACACTTTCTTTGTTCTAAAACTCATTATCATCTCCTACTGACAAAATATGATCCTAAATGCTGACATAAACTCTGCTGACTTTTGGTATACAGTGACAGAGTTAGCACCTGCCAACAAACTGAAGTGCACATGTCTGTACCATGCATAAGGATGAAGAAAATGAAATACACATCCTCTTGAAATGTAAAGAAACATAACAATGAAGGGAATATTTTTTTTAATAACAAATGGCTAAACATAAATGTAGAAACAATGTACAACAAAATAACTAGTTGTTCCAAGATTACAGAAATGAAAAACCTAACCAAATTTTTATACCAGACAAAATGAAAATGGGAAAACCAAGTAAAAAAACCCACGCAAAGTTTAGAGGAGGAGTGAGATGAAGCATTTTATAAAGAAATACTTTATTACATACAATAATCAGATTGGAAATCTGATATGTGGTTGACCGTGCAT
>Ga0123354_10010868_pt1 | contig 14044 bp, 8 predicted proteins | sample TergutLab28metaG_2_FD_97872 | JGI IMG/M metagenome (GOLD analysis project Ga0123354, IMG submission 97872) | Labiotermes labralis P4 segment gut microbial communities from Petit-Saut dam, French Guiana - Lab288 P4 | ecosystem: Host-associated > Arthropoda: Insects > Digestive system > Gut ... | reverse complement strand
CGAGAGGGTGGAAGAGTTTAAATATTTGGGAACAACTTTAACAAATCAAAATTCTATTGCAGAAGAAATTAAGAGCAGATTGAGGTCAGGAAATGCTTGCTATCATTCGGTGCAGAATCTTTTATGTTCCAGGTTGCTATCCAAAAATTTAAAGATCAAGATATATAGAACTGTGATTTTGCTGTTGTTTTGTATGGGTGTGAAGCTTGGTCTTTGACATTGCGGGAGGAAAGGAAGCAGAGGGTGTTTGAGAACATGGTGTTGAGGAGAATATTTGAACCTAGGAGGGACAAGGTAACGGGGGAATGGAGGAGATTGCATAACGAGGAGCTAAATGATTTGTAATCCTCACCCAATATTGTGCAGGTGATAAAATCAAGAAGAATGAGATGGGCTGGGCATGTGGCATGTATTGGTGAGGAGAGGGGGTGTGTAGGGTCTTGTTGGGGAAACCGGAGGGAAAGAGACCACTGGGGAGACCTAGGCATAGATGGGTGGATAATATTAGGATGGATCTCCAGGAGGTGGGATGTGAGTATATGGACTGGAATGGGCTGGCCCAGAATAGAGAAGGGTGGCGGATGCTTGTGAGTGCGGTAATGAACCTTAGGGGTTCCGTGAAATGTGGGGAATTTCTGGACAAGATGCAAACCAATTAGCTTCTCAAGAAGGACTCTGCACCATGGAGTGAGTAAGTAAGTAAGTAAGTGGGTTTGCAATATTGTCTCTTTATACCATTTGCTGTAATTTGCTCTGAATGAATGATGATGATACAAGCTCTGGTGGATCTGCAGTCCTAGAGTTTGCATATGCACATTGCTGAGAGCATTAACGCTATAAAGCACAGTGGTTAATGTACATACCGTTTGCTTTAACTGTATGGCACTACATTTTTCTACACCCTGTCTGTATGAGTTTCATGTGCTTCTCACAATACACATTGATTATACCCTTATCTAGCATTAACGATTGTTCCTTTATAATGAATATGCATTGTGTTTTCTGTGAGGTATCACCAGAGTTTTTAAATAATGTACTATTTAGGTCAAACCTGAAGGAACTACATCACTGGGAAGACCTAGGTGTAGATGTGAGGATAATATGATACGGGGCCTTATAAAGGATCTGAGGGCATGGGTTGGATTCATCTGGCTGAGGATAGGGACCAGTGCCAAGCAGTTGTGAGCACAGTAGTGAACCTCTAATTTACTTTGAATGTAGGAAATTTCTGGACCAGCTGTATAATTGTTAGCTTCCCAAGCAGGACTCTGCTTCATGGAACTGATTTTTAAGCCATATCTTAGGTGAACTTTGAGTTTTATAGGGCTGCTATGCCATGGGAGCCCGTGTTCTAGGGTCATTATGCTGTAGCAAAGTTCTTGGCTTCAAGACAAGCAATTGGCAGATTTGTTTGCATTCTTTTCCAATTCCTGGCCTCTGCCAGTAGGTCAGAAATATGAGCTGGAACTGTTGCTTATCTGTGAGATTTCTGTGATTATGTGGTGGTGTTATTTTTTGAATGTGTTTTTAAAACTCGTAGATGACAGTATTATATTCTTTTGGAATGTGGCACCATGTAGTATGCTGGACACAAGAGTCAGTTTTCTACATTGTTAATAGAAGCAGCAGGTCCCTTTGAAACGCTGAATCTGTCTACCAAACACAGCATCACATTTCAGAAGACCATTATCTTAATATTCACTGAGGACCTCACATCTCCAGACACTGTAATCTTTTTAAGATCCCAGAAGTGCATCATTTAAGTAGTGAGTGTTATTTTTTAGCCTAAGAAGGTAGAAAAAGTTAGAAATATGAGATTATCAACTTTTGAAACAGTTGACCAGTTTGTGTTACACTTGGCGTGGACAGTATGCCTTTGGAGACTATTCCAACACCATACATTTTTAGTTTCTTACATTTGGTAGTGTCTATAAGGAGAACACGTGCGCTTGTTAGGTGGGAACAACACTCGTGCCACTTGGTGTTGATGCCTGAAATGGTATACATTAATAGGTCTTGGCACAGTGTGTGATTCATGTTAAAGTAATCATTTTTGTAGAATGCAAAGTACCAGTGTGGTCATACCGATAATTCTTTTAGCTCTCAGTTTGTTAGTGATGACTAATGATTTGTTGGAGTCAGGCATGTGAAATTTGGTACGGTGGTAGTTTGTAAATTTACCCATGCATTATGAATGATGTATTGCTTATAGCTGAATAATTATGAACTTGGCAATGATGTGGAACTTCGAGGTTTTATACAAGAAATTTAACATGTTTAGAGTCTTTGCTTAAGTAATACATTCTTCACAAAAGTAAGAACATAGCCATAATTACAGAGCAATGGATATATGGAACTTAAGAACACAACTATAATTAGAGAGCAGTAGATATGTAGAACTAAAGAACAGAGCTACAGCTTTGTAGAACTACAGAACTAGCCCTAATTGTAGAGCATAGATCTGTAGAACTGAATAAACAGCCATAATTACAGAGCAATAGATCTGTATTACTAAAGTTGTATGCGTCAAAAAGATAGGCTTAATGAGTTCTACTCGAGACCCCACATGATACTTGTGAAGCCACTAATTCTGGCTTTGTTTGTGCATGTCATTGTAACTGGTTTTGTGTTGTTGTCAGAACCTTCAGGTGGTTCGCCTCCTAAAATCCCTGGCTTGAGAACTTCAGAATCATATAGAACATATGAACATCAGAGTTTTGTCCTGTTCTGTGAGGCCCAAGGTTTCCCTGCCCCATCATTCAGGTACATTAATAGTTCTGGTGTAACATGGCACACTCTGTAGAATGTTGCTTAAAATGTGGCATCAGTGGCAGATTTTTTTGAGCATGACTCATTGTGGTCATTAAACAATTTTGAAGAACTGTAAGTATGCACAATTTTACTGTTACTCGTACAGTACGTGGCTCTTGTGTCGGAACACTGTGACATGAATGAGCTAAGGTGCACCTAACACTAGATGGAGGTGAGTGTTCAAATTTGTGATTTTCTTTTGTCTTAATCTGTAAGGAAATCACTTAAAGATACCCAGGGCTTATAGACACAAAATCTGTGTTAAAAATACGTGATGTCCCACTGTTTTTATTTGTATACATTTTGCGAACGGCATTTGTTGCTTATTGTGTCCACTCTGTTGCGTGCAGAACCTGTTGGCAGGGCGGCACCAAATGTTCCTAAAACTTCAAAGTCTAACTCTTTTGACGTGGAGTCTGGGAGGGGATTTGGTTTCCTTTGTGAAGCCCAGGCATTTCCTGTCCCTATGTTCAGGTAAGCTCAAGTACTGGGTTTGTATCTCTCTGCTGACCATATGGTGGGTAAGGTGGTAATGATCAGGATGTGCAAAATTAAGCACTACACCATGAGGGCATGTGGCGAAATGGAAACACTGCTTTATGCCTGGGAAAAGAGCCGTTGGTAGCCAATTGATAGAGCTATTATCTGCTGTGGCTGCTTTGGAGAAGAGAACGAACATTTTGTTGCTGCCTAGAATTGAACCCCAATTTCTTGATCATCTGTCCCTAAGAGTAGTCACTACACCACCTGGATCCTGGCTGCCATGTGAGAGGTATTGCACCCAAGTTTTCCATTCTCATGAAACATGATTGGTCTGGTTTTACCCTGTTGTATTACAACTAAATCGCAACGTTGAGGTATCTAACATTTGTTATGCTAAGACCAAATTTGTTGTTCAGCTAGCCTTCTGTAGATGTAACAAACAGCATTGCTATTCACTCTGTTAAATGGTGTTTGAGATAGTAGCTGCGATGCTGGACATTTTGTTTTGCCTGAGGTATATTGTGACCATCAGTGTCTTTTCTACTTCTGGTGGCATGTCTGGGGGAAAGTGATTGTAACTGTACTATGTTGCTGGATGGTCCTTCACCATTTTCTTGTGATCATAACTGTGCTGATAATTGTGGGTGTTCCCTTACCATTCTCTTGTGATCATTACTGTGCTGCTATTTGTGGAGAGTCCCTCTCCATTTTCTTGTGATCATACTGTGCTGGTATTTGTGGGTGTTCCCTTACCATTCTCTTGTGATCATAACTGTGCTGATATTTGTGGAGAGTCCCTCGCCATTTTCTTGTGATCATACTGTGCTGGTATTTGTGGGTGTTCCCTTACCATTCTCTTGTGATCATAACTGTGCTGATATTTGTGGGTGTTCCCTCACCATTTTCTTCTGATCATAACTGTGCTGATATATGTGGACAGTCCTTCACCATTTTGTAGTGATCATAACTGTGCTGATATTTGTGGGTGTTCCCTTACCATTCTCTTGTGATCATTACTGTGCTGCTATTTGTGGAGAGTCCCTCGCCATTTTCTTGTGATCATACTGTGCTGGTATTTGTGGGTGTTCCCTTACCATTCTCTTGTGATCATAACTGTGCTGATATTTGTGGACAGTCCCTCACCATTTTCTTCTGATCATAACTGTGCTGATATATGTGGACAGTCCTTCACCATTTTGTAGTGATCATAACTGTACTGATATTTGTGGACGGTCCCTCACCTTTTTCAAGTGATCATAACTATGCTGATATTTGTGGATGGTCCCGCACCATTTTGTAGTGATCATAACTGTGCTGGTATTTGTGGGCGGTCCTGCACCATTTTGTAGTGATCATAATTGTGCTGATATTTGTGGACAGTCCCTCACCATTTTCTTGTGATAATAACTGTGGTGATGTTCCTAGTTGCTCCCTCACCGTTCTTTAGTGATCATAACTGTGCTGATGTTACTGGACGGTCCCTCACCATTCGGTAGTGATTGTAACTGTACTGGTATACCTGGGTAGTCCGTTACGATTCTGCAGTGATCATATCTGTACTGACGTTCCTTGTGTATGAATTACTAGATGGTTCCTCACCATTCTGAAGATTCCACCTGGGGCATACATCATTTATTCATTTTTCATAATGGTATAACTTGTAGATGGCAGCAGGATCAGCTAGAGTGATCCATCATGTTTTGTGTTTGATGAGTACACTTGCAGTGGCCACGACATGTAGCATGAATTTGTGTGGGTATTTCTGTGGATGTGATGGGATTAATGTTCACACTGTTATGGGTACAGAGAGTATGGAGCATTGGTGGAATGATAGTGACAGGGAGACATTGAGGTTTTTGGATAAATCTGTCCCAGTGCCACGAGTATAGGTGAATCTGATTGTGTGTGTGTTAAATGATTGTGTGCTTGACTGTTGTAACAGGGCATGTGCATGGTGCAGGTGCTTGACCATTGAACGTGTCAATACCACGTAAATCCAGACCTGAACACCCAGTCCTTCTGAGTTTTCTTGTGCACGGCACTGAAAGGGTAGCAAATGAAGGAAGTAGTTACCTAGCTTGTCAGCAGGGGTTAGGCAGGATGACCCTATTTGTTTGTCTTTCCTGAAAGTTATCTTCCAGAGATTCATAATAGCATGAAATTTAAACCTGCTGATCCCAAAAGTAAGGGCCACGATGATCCTGATATAAGAAAGTTCATAATCCAATATTCATGCAACATTCTTCTCTCTGCATTGGGATATACTCACACGAAGTGACTGTATTCTTGTTGATGTGTTTGGTTGGTTACAATGATGACTCTTCATTTGTGGATTTTAGAACCAGTTGGCAGCACCCCTCCTCGGCTCCCACCAAAGTCGAAACTGGATGCGGTGATAGGGATTTCTGATCATCCTGTGGTTCTTCCTTGTGATGCACAGGCTAACCCAAACCCTATGTTCAGGTGGGGAGCATTGTGTTATGGTAACCAGCATAGTTTTGTGGAAAAGAAGCTGAATGCAGTAATGAACCACCATCTTCCATCAAATGTGGGGAATTTTGCGACTAGCTGAGGACCTGTTAGCTTCTCAAGAAAGACTCTGATCCATGGAGTTAGTTAGTTAGTTAGTTAATTAGTTAGTTAATTAGTTAGTTAGTTAGTTAGTTAGTTGGTTGATTAGTTAGAAAATAATGGCAGTGTATATGCCACCTGGCTTAAAGTTGAAGAACTCAGTGTTTCACCCACAGAGTGTCAAGTGGTTCTCAGAATGAAAAACGATAATGTTCCTGAATGTCCATTAGCCAACTGAATTGCAAAATGTATTTATTTTATGTTTTGTGTGTGCTGTAGGAAGTAACGTATTTGTGTCATTCTGATCAATTTTACCTGTTAAAGGCTTAGTAGATGAAATTTTCTAATTCCCAATAGCAGTGACCCCTCAGCAGATGTTGGTCATGTTAAATAACTACATGTTGGTAATTAGACTGTTGTCATCTGGGTTGTAGTCTGGTAGGTGGAGACCAACATTTTGGAGGATCTTGGTAGCTGTGTTTGGGCTTGACTCTGAAAATGGAGGCAGAAAGTTCCTTTGAAATTTTAAAACCCACCTACCAGACTGCACGGTGTTAGGCCCAGAAGGCCATTCAGTCTGAAAACCCTAGATGGTAAGAGTTCTGTTTAGTGTCGTACTGATAATGGGGCATACATAGTGGCGAGCTGCGGAAACTAATTTCCATTTATCATGTTTTTAGGTCAGTTTCTGACCTTTGACATCTGACTGGGCAGAGCATACTGTTGTGGCACTTTTTCCTTACGTTACGAGTTTTTGGTACTGTTTTGATCAAACTGTACCATCAGGTTTCGATGCATCGCCACAAATATATTGAATACGGTGTGACAACTTGGTTGTAACCACTGGTGATGCACATTCTTCAAGTTTAAAGTTCTCACTGTGGTGTCTTAATGGCATTTTTCTGCGATAAGATGCCATTTAATTTCGTAGATAGATATGAGTGTTTTGGAGAGATGTGCTGCTTGCATCTTCACTCCTGTACCCTGAAGAGGGAGGGACAAGTTCTTTTGAAATGTCAGTACTGTTCTACTGAACTATACACTGTCGCATCCAGAAGACCTTAGTTTGCACTGCGTATTTGTTGTTGTGAGACTGACTGTGATGGTGATTCGGATTCATGAATTGTAGTCTACAGTCTACATGTAGATCAGAACGAGACCTGTTTGAAAATAAACTTGCAGCTTTCTACAAAGCTTGAGACAAGTAATTAAAGAAGTTGGGAAATGTTGGCAGGGCATAACATGTCTGGCTCTTTAGCTCTGTTGTTATCTCCATATCTTAGCAACAACTTTAGAACCAGTAATGTTTGATTGTTATGTTTAGGTCACCTATTGTTTCTTCAGCCACAGCTTGTACCTCAGAGAACAGTCTGTCTCCATTATAAAGACCAGACAATCACATTAATGTATGTAGCTCTTTTTGTAAAGAGTCATTTTTATCTGATTTTAAACAAACTGGAATTTGCTTGATAGAATTTTGTAAAAGTCTCCAATATAAAATTTTATGAATATTCGTTCAATGGGAGAAGATTTGTTCTGTGTGCACATACAGAGGGAGACTCGGAGAGACAACAGAAAGCTAATAGTATCTTTCTGCAGTTCTTCAACATGTCTACAAATATCATAGCATCTTCATTTCCGTAAACAAGTCACCAGACAGCATTCTGAAGTGTGTGCCTATCCTGCTTCATGTTCACAGTGCCCTGGTTTCAAATTTCAGCCTGGGGTCTAGCCCTGTTGACTTAGGCTTGTAGTTTTCCTCAGTCTCTGCACAGAGTGTTGCGGCAGTATGTGAGTAAGGCCACAACTGCTACCTTTCACATCCTTTCCAGTTAATTTTTTGATCTCCACCCTACTTTGATGCCATATAGACTGCTCTATCAAAGACATTGTTGAGCAAACCTAAAAGAAATAAGTAATTATGTTATAATGAATAGGACATGGCATGCACTGCTCAACAATCATCAGAAATTTGTGGTTGAGACCAGCCTTATATTTGAATGTTGCTTGTGGGTTCAAATCCCACTGTCAAGTATTTTCTTGTGTCCCTTACAGAGCCACAGGCAAGCATGTCACCTCAAGTGAAAGACAAGGAGGTGGGGAGTGTGAGAAAGAGTGTAGGTGAGAGGGGTACAGCCCCCCTTCTTTGTGCGGCACAGGGACATCCTCCCCCCACATTCAGGTACTACGCCTTAGATTGTTCAGTCTCTCATTTGGGAAGTGCAGTATACTTGAATGATTCATTTTTATTCTTTCTGTACATATCCTGTACCTCCTTTGCCACTTAGTAAATTTAGAGTTGTTGAAAAATGTTTCTTTTATCATGCCCTTGAACATGACAGCTGTCACGGTATGTTCTGGTGGATGCAGGCTTTCTAAGCTGCCATGCTCAGCTGCATAAAAGGGACATCCTGTTGTATATGTCCAATGATTTATATGTGTATTCTTTGTTTGCAAGATGACTTTTCTACCCTTTGCACCCTTACTGTTATCTGTGCTATGTCAAGCCACAACTAGTTCATGTTACAGTGTCCTTGCATGCATGTGTGTATATAGTGTAGTTATTCAGTATCTGAGTTGTTTGATTACTTTTGCTACATCTTCTGACATTTGTCTCAAACAATTAAGTGAATACCATGTTTGTATTATTTATTTACTTTTGGAATTATGCCCAAAACATTTTTGTTGGAAATTATAGGGTGCATCTTGTGAAAATTCCTCACGCAGTATGTTTGTTGGGTAAAATGTATGAAAGCCTGACCATAATTTTATGAAAGACTGTCAGAACTTTATATTTGCATGTTGTTCTGACCTTCCAGAGCCACAGACAAGTGTGGCCCCAAAGGTTAAGGAAGGGCACATCACAGGTGTGAAAACAGAGATTGCTGTCCGTATGACAGTTGTAATGACGTGCACCGTTCAGGCATTCCCCATCCCATTGTTCAGGTAGTGTATGTACAAGAATCTGAGTTAAGCAATGTAATGTACTCTTCAGCATTTCCCAGTTGCTAAATTTAGGTATTATATTTTTCAAGAATCTCATTTGAGGTACACTGTAGCATATTTTTCAGCATTTCCAATTTCCAGTGTTCAGGTAGTATATGTTCAAGGGATCTGTCTCACTTGAAATGGAATTTAGTGAATTGTTAAGTATTTCCCAGTACAGTGTTCAGGTAGTGTACTGTCCAATGAAAGTCAGCTTAAGTGAAATGTATGGTCAGAATATGTTTTTCAAGATTATAGTTTACAATTTTTGGGTAGTGTACAGGTCATGAATTCCCTTGGCCAGTGTTCAGGTAACTTTTTTTTTTTTTGGCTGTAGTTTAGGTAGTTTATAATTTAAGAATACCAGCAGTTATTCTGTTGTTTTAAGTTCACCTGTTCTAACATATTAGTTTCCTAAGTAATTCAACCTTTTTTGTGGTCTTTGAATTCGGTTGGTTCATAGATATATTTAAGAAATATGCCAATCACTGTGTTCAGTCAGTGTCAAAATATGTGACTGTATGATTTGTACTGTGAACATAAGGTTCATCATCCCCGTTGTGTTTATAAATAAACTAGATTAGAGTGTGTGTACTTGTCTAACACAACTGTATGATGGTAGAGATATGTATAGAATTTATTACATAAAGAACAGCTACATGTTTCAGCACTTGACATTGGCCTTCTTCAGGTTGAGAAATGAAAAAACTTAGTAAGCAGCTATACTTGACTTACGCAGGTTGTATACAGTGGGGAGGTGAGGTGGGCACGAGATCTCGCATGTGTTATGTAGGATGGGTGGTGTGGGTACCCACGTATTGCATACTGGGTCCGTGAGTTTGAGTCCTGCACAAGCAAAGAATGCTTATGCAGATTTATCTTTGTTACCTTCTGAAGTTAATGTCTCTATAGTGGTTTTATTTCCCATCATTTGCATTCTACTATATGTCTGAATAAGATGTAGGTTTTGAGATGTGTGGCCTCCACGTCTATTTTGCTGAGATCTGACATCTTCTGGGATGTGGTGCTGGGTTGTCGGGTGTGCTTCCCGCTGTTTTGAAGGAACATAGTGCCTTCATCTTCACTGGTTGAGGGGATCAGAAGAATTCCATATGCCACAACCTAGCTGTGGCCCTTTACAGGGCTCTAACATTTTGTCATCTTCTCTCCAGTTTGCTTACCAGTTGGTGTCCAGCACTTCCACAGCAAATCTTATGATGGCACTTTTTTGGTTTTCCACACACATGTGCGTGTGCGATGCTCCTCCTCCAGGTGGCTTGCCATTACTTCCTAGCTTGCCCTAGCTGGACCAACAGACCTACATATGACCATCTCCCATGTATGGAATTATTTTTTGAACCCTCAACCTTTGAAGGTGAAGGCATTTGATCCCATTGAGATGTTAAAAAACACTATCTAAGTCACACACTGTCACATACCAGAAGACCTGAATCCTCATAGTGTAGGTAATTCAACATTGTGGGTTACCAGTGTTTGTAGCAGGCCGTAACACTGGAGGAGAAGAAGAAGCAAAAGTTACACACTGTTGAGTGATTCTTTACTGCATAAGATATATGAAGTAGAACATTTCATTTAAAGTTTTCAGTCACAGTCATATAATTCTGCCCTGATATTTGAGTACTGTTGAGTCCCTCTCCATATCTCGGTTCCCTCGAGTTCCCCACTCTTAGCATCGTAGTAGCATTCTGTTCTTGAGTACTTCTGTAAAGGAAATTTGTCACTCACTTTTCAGAACCATCTGCAGGTGTTGCACCAAAACTGAAAGATGGTCAGTTTACTGGGGTAAAGGCTCAGTCACTGGTTGGTGGAAAGATTATGATGACTTGCATGGTTCAGGCTTTCCCTATACCAATGTTCAGGTAATTCTTAAGAGTGTTAGATTTGCTAACACCAGCTTTTTGGTAAGAATAAACATGTGTTTAGTAGACAATGCTGTCTTCAGGAGTTTGATGTGATGTTGTTTGGTAGATAGGTAGTGACTTTTCAGAGGAATGTGACTGCCTCCAAGTTCAGGGAAGAGGAATATGAAGGCAGGAGTTCCTATGAGACATCTGTAACAGTGTATGGAACTACATGGTGTCACATTCCGGCAGAGAGCCATCATCCTAGTGACTGCAATGAGAACAGTAAATCTCAATTGTTTAGGGTTGTGGAGCTTTTTCTGCCCTTGCAGGTGATTGTAAGTAATTAAATTGAAGAAACATGGAAGGAAGTGATTATGAAGTACAGTAACATCACCTTCTTGTTAGGACTTCAGGAAAATCATGAAGATCGTTAATCACACCATACTGTGACATTTGCATTGTATAATTTTGTGAATTCTTATTGGTCAGAGAACCACCTTCAGCTCAGAATTTGATAGGAGTTCTCAAGGAACCATGGAACAGTTGCCTGATAAAATAAACAAGAAAACTCCTTGTGAAAACATGTAAAAAAGTGCCACCAAGAAAATATATAATTGCAAGTCTGTTGTATAAGTGAACATCTTGAATGCCAACAAACTAACTAGCTCGCTAACTGTTGACTTCGTGGAGCAAGACGATGCTTCAAAAATCAATAATCATTCACATCATCAAGAAATTTCCAACATTGTATGGGACATGAAGGATCAGCACATTATTCACAAGGGCCTGCCACTGTTCCCTAACCTTAACCACCTGAGTCCAGGCCACACACTCCCAGCTTCTTTCTTTAAAATGCATTTTAATAATATCATCCCATCTGTGTCTGGTTCTGTGAAGATCAATGCAGGATCCAAAAGTTTGTTGCTTTCAGCAATAAATTTTTTTTGTTAAAAACTGGATGACACTTGTCCACTCCCATTCCTATTGTTCATTTTCATATTCAGAACTGTTAATGTTTAATATACTACATGGCTTTATCAGACATCTGCATTGTTGAACACTTACAAATGTATTTAATTTCAGAATACAGCAAATTACATGGTAGTAGTAGCTTGAAATGTTTCAACAACGTGGGACATCCTCATGGATGCTTATATACATGGTTGATACATTTCATTCTACTAATATTGTGTAATTTGTTGCATTTTTGTAAGAAATACTTTCATAATTGTTTATTTGTACTATAATGGTATGTCTTCCAATATAGGGTGGTTGTAACTGGGTTAGTATTTTATTTAAATAGAAGAGCAGATGTTGTTATGGCATGAGTAGGTAAACATCCTTCACGGAATTCTGTTGTTTGTCACTGACCAACTCCTGTTTTGTTGTACAAACATACAGAGCCTCAGACTAGCGTGGCTCCAACACTGAAGGACAGTAAAGTTGGCTCTAAGAGGGAAATGACACCTCAAAGATCTGCGATATCTCTGTTGTGCCTAGCTCAAGCCTCTCCAGTTCCAGTTTTCAGGTAATCAATTGCAACGCCCATGCAGGAAAGCTTAAAACGTTCATTCCGGGTTTTAGTGTATCACATTTTGCAAATGTAATGAATGAGGTCATCTGGCGGTATGAGGTTTGTTTTTCAGTAGATACCAATATTGATTGTCAGTGTTCAATCTTCCATAGCTGGTCGTGTTAAGATGGTAGTCTTCCAGGTTATTACGCCGTGCTCATTCATACTAACCCAGAAGACTACCATTTCATTTGTGTTATATGAAATTTGAGGTTCTCTTAGCAGACAGTGTTAAAAGTATGGCTGTCTAGGATGTGACACCCTGTAGTTATTAGTATAAAAGGGACCTTGCAGCAGGAGGCACCAGGCTTCTCCCAAACCTTTAGTACCTGTCTACCAAACGACACTGCCAGTGCATCCTAGAAGACTGTACTATAATATCTACTGCTGTGAAAATCTCAAATTTTACAGGTATGTATATGTATGCACATTTATAGAGCCTGCAAGTGACATAGCCCTAAAATCACCTGACAGGAAGTCTGAAGGAGAGTCAATTATGAATATCTTGAGTCTGACCAAAAGTTCTTGTAAGTTACTTTTGATGGGGTGTCCTGTCCCAGGGTTTTTGGTAAGTTCAAGAAACTTATTTCAGAGCCTACAAGTAACATAGCCCCCAAATCACCTGGCAAGAAGTATGAAGGAGGAGAAATTATGTATGCTCCAATTGGACAGAAAGTTTTTATGAGCTGCCAAGTAGTGGGATTTCCTGTTCCGTTTTTTCGGTAAGTTTCAAAAACTTATTTCAGAGCCTACAAGTAACATAGCACCAAAGTCTCCTGGAGGGGGGAGGAAGTTTTATGGTGGTGAAATGGTCAGTCCTTTTGTGGGAGAGATTGCATATCTGACTTGCCAAGTTGCGGGGTACCCAGTCCCTATATTCCGGTGAGTTATGATTCTTCTCAGAGCCAACTAACAATATCCCACCACGTCTTGTTGGACGCAAGATTGAAGGTACTTTCATGTTGGACGTAGTTGAGTCTCGTACTGCCATGGTACCTTGTGAAGTGCCTGCGTATCCTGTCCCAGTCTTTAGGTACGTAGCAATAACTGGGGATTCTGGATGTGTGTCAGCTCCCTTTCTTGCTGTATGTTGCTGCAATATTACTGTATGAATGTATTAAAGCCATTATCAGTGTTAGTTGGGTCTTATATTTTCAGGGGCATGTTATCAACTGTAGTGAATGGGAAACCATATGAGCATTATGAGATCTGAATTCTTGCGAGGAGAATGTGAATGTTATTGGTGTGATGACGTGTGCTTCATAAATGGCTGTGAGTGTTTTGAAGGAACATGTTGCCTCCATTTTCGGGGTAGAAGGCATGAGGTATCAGGTTCCCTCAGAACATTTGTAGCTGTTTACCATGTTACATGTCATCACATGCCAGTAAGACTGTGGTTTTAATACTGTTGTGGGAAGTTAAAGTCTCTTCCTTGTATATTTACTGACCAAAACTTTGAATACATTTATTATTTTTCCCTTGCGCTCAAGTTCTGTACCCACAGAATGGTAAGGTTTTTGTTATTCATGTTCATAGTACCATATTGTTGTTTAACACTTACCTATGCAGTTGTTACAGAGCCATTAAATTTAAACTAGGCTCAATAGCAGGCAGAGTCTGCAATCTTGGCACCTGACAAGTTAACTCAGGTGAGCAGAAATGTGTGTTTGGAGGGGGGGGGGGGGGGGGCCTTTTAATCCAAACCCCACACTTTAAGGTACAAGGTCTTCCTAACCTTATTAAGTAAATGAATGGT
>Ga0123354_10010867_pt1 | contig 14046 bp, 16 predicted proteins | sample TergutLab28metaG_2_FD_97872 | JGI IMG/M metagenome (GOLD analysis project Ga0123354, IMG submission 97872) | Labiotermes labralis P4 segment gut microbial communities from Petit-Saut dam, French Guiana - Lab288 P4 | ecosystem: Host-associated > Arthropoda: Insects > Digestive system > Gut ... | reverse complement strand
TTCAGGTATATTTTCGAAGAGGATTGGGAAGTGATGCTGCATTTAAACCAATATCACCGTTTCTAATTGCTTCAAGAGTTATCTCCATATTTGAAGGTTCACACCTTCCGTGTTTAACAATTTCTGGCATCTGACAATCGCAGTGAAAAACTATTTTTCAGTGGGCTTGCATGACAAGATTTTCGCCTGAAACTCCTTGCTAGTTGCACATAATTACACTGGACAACAAATTTTTACTGACGTTATGCTTCTGAGGTAATAGTAGCCATCTCTTATTAATCTCGAGACGCTGAGCACGAATATGACAATGAAAATTCAAAATTGGCTACGGTTTCGAAGAAATCCGCAAACTTTTATTATATATTTAAGAAATATGTCCATCAGACATTTAACGATATAAGTACGCTTCTACTTGCGACTTCTCTTTGCCTGTCGCTTGTGTCCGTAATGAAGTTTGCGTTAAGTAAATATATCTACTAATAATGAAATACGTTGAAAGATTTAAAAAAAATTGAGTTATATAGCATCAGCCCATCATGCACACCACACTCGTTTACTTCTGCGTCATAAATACGGCAAAGTGATCCCAACAGTGTTAATCTATCATTAGTGATGCCTCGTTACTGTGTTGATAGTACAGATAACGTTTGTTACATTTGCGGTGAAGTGACGTTTGCAAGGCAAAGAAAGGCCTTCACCGCGATAGTGAAAAAGGCGTATCATTTGTATTTCGGATGCAAGATCAGCGACCATGACAAATCCTGGGCCTCGCACATATGCTGCCGTAAATGTGCAATAGATCTTTCGCAGTGGCTGAATGGCAAAAGACATGCGATGCCGTGTGCTGTTCCTATGGTTTGGAGGGAGCCAAGTAATCACGCAACTGCCTGCTACTTCTGTATGGTACCACTTGTTTCTGGAGGCATCACGAAGAAAAAGAAGTGCACAATAGTGTATCCGAATATACCATCTGCTCTCCGTCCAGTTCTGCACGGCGAAGGAATTTCCGTTCCCGAGCCTCCGAAAGAATTTACCATCGATTCAGACGACGAGGACGAAGGCGAATAGACCTCGGGTTCTCCTGAGCCGCTGGCGTCAACTGAACCACACGTCTCTCACGGTAGGTCATCTGCACCACAGCCACACATTCTCACACAGGACGAAGTGAACGATCTTTTTCGCGAGCTGGAGCTGTCCAAGAGCAAAGCAGAGTTACTGGGCTCAGTACTTAAACAATGGAATCTTCTCGAGAAAAATATCCGAATTTCTTCGTTTCGCAGTCGTCATCAGCAGCTGGTGCCTTTCTTCGGAAAGGAAGATGCCCTTGTATTCTGCTACGATGTAGATGGCCTGATGAATGCCCTCGGAATCAAATATGACCAGCAAAAATGGCGATTATTTATAGGCTCTTCGAAACCGAGTCTGAAGGCGGTGTTGCTGCATAATGGAAACCAACATCCACCCATTCCAGTCGGACCCGCTGTCTACATGAAAGAAACCTATGAAACCTAAAGCAGCTGCTGAATAAGCTTGAATACAGCAAGTATGGCTGGTATATTGTGGTGACCTGAAGGTAGTGACTCTGTTGATGGGTCTGCAACTGGGATATACGAAGTATTGCTGTTTTTTATGTGAATGGGACAGCCGAGCAAAGACTTTGCATTACCCGAAGAGAGACTGGCCTCAGAGGAAATCTCTGATGGTCGGAGAGAAGAATGTGCAACACCCAGCACTGTCAGAATGACACAAAATCCTGCTACCGCCACCACACATCAAACTCGGTCTGATGAAAAACTTTGTAAAAGCCATGGACCGGACTGTATCGGCGTTCAAGTATCTGGCTGAAAAATTCCCTCGACTCAGCGAAGCGAAAATTAAAGAGGGAGTTTTTGTGGGTCCTCAGATCCGCAAGCTCTTCAGAGACGATATGTTCAACAACCTACTTCAGGGTGACGAGGGAAAATCTTGGGACGCGTTTCGTCTGGTGTCAACTAACTTCCTCGGGAATATCAGGGCAGAAAACTACAAGGAATTGATTGAGGACATGTTGTCATTGCATCATAAACTCGGTTGCAATATGTCCTTAATGATACACATGCTTCATTCTCACTTGGATTTCTTCCTCGACAACTGCGGCATGTTTAGTGGTGAGCACGGTGAGCTTATTGTCAGGAAATTGCAAAGATGGAGAAAAGATATCAAGATATCAAGGAAAGTGGTCCACTTCCATGTTGGCTGACTACTGTTCGACGCTCGTCAGAAATACTCCTGAGCAGCTACCCAAGCGACAAGCAAAGAGAAGTCGCAAGTAGAAGCGGGCTTTTATGGTTAAATGTCTGATGTACATATTACTTAAATATACAGAGTGATTCAAAAAGATGGACTCAATTGAATAGTAAACGGCGCCTCAACACACGCCAGACACTTGGTTGCGGTATTCCAAGTCCTCTGCTCGCTCTACGGGTTGACTTCCGTGGGCTACGCTTAAAACTCTCTTGAATTCCTCTCACTTTCTCCTCTGATACACGCAAAAAATCTTGTGCTGCATAATAGCCGTTTTGTTCTCAACTGACGCTGCTGCATGGCTCTGCGATAGGCGAGCACTCTAGCAGTAATATTTGAAATTTAGGACTTTCTCTTTCAAATGTTATGTAGATTATTCATATACCATGTATAGTTCAGGAAATATGTACAAAATTGAGTCCATCTTTTTAAATCACCCCGTTTAACAAACGTTTGCGGATTTCTTTGAAACCGTAGCCAATTTTGAGTTTTCATTGTCATATTCGTGCTCAGCGCCTCGAAATTAATAAGAGATGGCTACTGTTACATCAGAAGCATAACGTCAGTAAAAATTTATTGTCCAGTGTTATAGAAGCAGACCTAAACACAGGCGTAGAAACATTAGCATTTGAATAACAGATGGAAAAATTTGTACCGTACAGTACCACGGCTTCATGAATGGCGCACCGGCCCATTCATGGAGCCCTGTGGTGGTCCATCTATAGCAACTCCACCATTTTTTGTTGTCGAAGCTTCAAATGTTCCATGGAAACTGCTAACTGAGAAAAAGGTACAGTAAATTATACAGTACAGAGCACACCCTTACCTCGTATTTAGAAAAAGACAGTCCTTACTTACTATAATGATGAATAAATGTTGAAGCATACGTCCAAAATAAGAACAGAAAGGTCGAAAATTTTTGTAGCCATTTTTCTCAGTGGCGTTTTCACGTACCAGACACAACAACCTGAACAAGATGCCACGTCAGCAGTTGCTACTCCCACAACTCTGAACGTGCCTGTGCTGTCAACAGTATTTGAAATACCGAGGTGGCCCATCCATTGCTACGGTCCGACGTTGGTAACCTTTATGCGCGCGCGCGCGTGTGTGTGTGTGTGTGTGTGTGTAGAGTATACTATAAAAATTGGGAGCCGTACTTGTCAGAAGCAGCGCAAAGTCGCACATTGGCGTTTTAAATTACTGTTACAGGTAAAATAAAGTATCTGTGTTTAAGATAATGTACTTCTAAGATAACATTTACTGTTTCCAAAACAGTAAATGCCACGTAATAGTACTGAAATTTGTAATAAAACTTGATGCTATTCTACTCTTATTTAACCCACAAACGCACAACATATTTGATGTTGACACTTTTTCTCACTGTTACACTCCTACATGTTTCGATGCGTAAGCATCATCATCATCATCATCATCATTATCATCATCATCATCAGAGAATCTCTTTGCTTACTAAAGTTACTAAAACTATTAAGACAAAATCGACTGTTATATACGGAAGTCACAATAAGGTTAAAAGTTTAAAACTTCACGTAGTACAATACAACAAGGCGGATATAATTCTTAAGGTTCATATAAATTACTATCAGTGCTCAATAAATGCTAATCGTATGTAGTGGCTTTATGTACAAACATCAGTGTCTGGCTCATGGTAACACAATTTCAAAACTTGATTCTAGGCATAATTTTTAAATTGAAGCTGCTATTTGTATCACATTTTGTGATTTGTACAGTACATATGCAGCACGGAAACCTATCCATAAGACTGTCTGTGGCTGGTCGCTTGCTAAAAACGGGTTTGGACACTTCCAACTTAAGTGGAGAAAGTGTTACATCCACACAGTTGATCCTGTGCTTAATTAAGTACCACATTAATGTGACATAAATAAGGGGGGGGGGTGAATATATAAATCCATGAATATTGTACCTCTGCACTGGATAGAGGGGAGGGATAATCTCTATGGGCCGGCCGCTTTACGTTGCAACCCTGCACTAAAAGGGGTAAAATTATATTTTTCTATATTGTAATCTACAAATTAGACAAGAAATACAAATTAATGTGTAAAAACTTACGTTGAGGCACAGCAATAATGAGAAGGCAGAAGACTGCTGCAAGCATCTGCGAAGAGAAAAGAGTCGCTTTCCTCCCGAACCTCCCCATCAGATATATACAAAGTGACATTCCAGGCAGTTCAATCAAACCTGATGAAGACACAAGAAACTTTCTTCAGACACTGACACATACGCAATATCATTACGTCGCATTCTATCGCCTTAAAATCCCCATGTTTCCCTTGCAAGTTCTCTGATGATCTGCTAAATTATAGCAAATGGTTAAAGGCACTGCCGCAAATTTTCACGTGCTTCCACTGCAATTACTGTGATTAGGACTCGATATCTGCTTCAGAAGGCAGCAGCTAAATCTACACTTGAGGCAGGCGTGGCTGATTTCCTTTCACAGTGTATTATTTTGCTTTTTGTCTGCGGATGTTCCGAACATCTAGGCTGCTGAGTTCGTTGTTAGCTGAATGAATGGGATTATGGAGTATTGACGGAATAGTGTTTGGTAAATTTTTCTCATTATAGCATAATAAGGTCGTTAGTCTCTCATAACGAAATGTTCTGCAGGCAGAATGTCGCAAAATTACTATTTGTTCTCAAGGTAAATAACGTGAAGAAAAAAGTGGATTCAGGAGAGGACAATCCTTCAGTGATATATTTCACATTACTTTTTTTTTTAAAACAAAGTGTGCTTGTTATATAATCATGCTGTGTGTGTGTGTGTGTGTGTGTGTGTGTGCGCGCGCGCGTGTGAGTGTGTGTGTGTGTGCGCGCGCGCGTGTGTGTGTGCGTGTTCCTGCATTAGCGAGGGCGTGTTTATGAATCTGTTGGTAATTTATGTGAAAACTGGTTTAAACTGTGTCTTTGGAGGCCTCCCCAAATCTCAGGTCTTTAGTTTCCTAGAATCAGCAATAATGAAATGGTGGAATGGCAAATTATGCAAATGGGAGCTACAACAGCCACATTTAATTTAGGACTCTCAAACGGTGTGTAACGAATCTTAGAAAAGTATTCTATTTGGAGTATCTTTGTAGAATGCACGATAGCGAAATTGTAGGCATAAAAATTTATCTTCGACTTTCGTTTTATTGCCATTTGAGTCAGGAGAATGACGTTTAGCGTGCACATGGGTGGTGAACAGAGGTAACACGTACATACAGCACATACACAAATACATAATACATACATACATACGTACACACATACACACATACATACATACATGCATGCATACATACACACACATACATACATACAAACATACCTACGTACCTACGTACGTACATACATACATACACACCCACACACATACATACATACGTAAACACACATACATACATATACATGCACACACATACGTACGTACGTATGTATGTATGTATGTACAGATAGACAGACAGAAGGAGAAAAAATAGCGGACAGACTGAAAAGCTGATAAAAAGTATGATTTTGGCCGGAGCAGCCTTCAAGTTTCTCAGTCCGTAAAGATAAGGAAAAAGATTCAGAAGGCCTGTTAATTAACTGCATTTGCTACAGCTAGCATCGCAAGAACAGTTAACCTGAAATGGCGACGTTGATGAAGATGTTGCCGCCAACCTGACCCATGTACTGCGCAAGTCCGTAGAAGCAGAGTCCGCATACGATCCAGTTAAAGTACATGCACAGCGTCTTGAGACGCATGTTGGGGGTCCTGAACAAATCCAGGACGTTCGGCTTCTTTGAAACTTCTACCTGCTTAATCTTTTCCTGTAAAGCACACAGACAGTGCAGTGAGCAACGCTTGACAACAACGGAAATGTGTTCGAGTTTGCAGCGCGCAGTACTTCCAAACACATTCGTAATACTGTGTTATCCTCACAGGTTTTGGTGTTATTTTAATTGTGTACCGCTGCATTTAAAGTCTCTTTGTATTCACATTCTCGAATGTTTAATCTCACTGTTTCAATAAACTATATACATACAATGTTATGTCTAGTTTGAATTTCTTTTTCAACAATCTCTTTATCGTACGATAATCTTCTGGGTTATTACACTGGGTAAGATAATAGGTTTGTTTCAATGTGTCGGAAAAAGGACCCTCCCACCTGGTGTAATAATCCTGACACAATCACGTAGCAATGCATGCCTTGAAACCCTGAAACATTAAATCTTTTAATTTGCGTTATATCTGATAGACAATGTTGCCGTCATCCATACGGCGCAGTGTTTAAAGCCTTATAAGCTTATATATTTACTTTCCACTACCATATTTTCAATAATACTTAAATCTAGTAGATAATCATATATTTTGTTATGTCAAACCCTTAACTGTGTGTTCTCACCAACAACAGGAAAAAGACAAATGAACAGCCCAATATGTTTTGTCGCGCTGCAGCAACGAATGAATCGGTGTGTGTCTCTTCACCTCACCGAGAGTCAGAAATGATTTTCCATTTTATTCAATCAGTCATTCATCATTTCAAAGAAAAACATTTCAAGTACATGATGGTAATTATATTTGTAACCTGTTTCATAATGTCTTCTAGTTTGTTGGCCGAAATTTTGAAGATTATATTATAATGAGATTAGTATATAGATGCAAGATTTGTCCCCTACAGTTGGGGAGGAAAACAGACTTAGGATATTATTTGAGCATAAGGAGAATGAGATAATATGCAATGGAGGAGACTACATAATGAGAAACTTCATGATCTGTATTACTCACCGGATATTATTTGGTTAGTTAAATTAAGAAAGATTAGATGAGAGGGACATGAAGCACGTATGGAGAGAAGAGGTGCATATTGGATTTTGGTGGGGAAACCTGGACGAAAGGGACAACCTGGAAGACATAGGAGTAGATAGATTAAAAGATAATATAAAAATGGATCCCGAAGAGATAAAATGGGATTCTTGGATTGGATTACCTTAGGATAGGGACAGGTCGGGGGGGGGGGCTGTTCGAAGCGGTAATGAAATTTCGGGTTTCATAAAATTCTGGGAAATTCTTTACTAGCTGAGGAACTATAAGCTTCTCGGGAAGGACTCTGCCGCGGAGAGTTGGGTACTTATGTTTAGTTATTATGTGCAATATTTTTGCACGATTCGACGTTTATCGTAAAACTGAACAATTCTATCTGTTCTTCATATCAAGTATGCATTACTTCGTATCATACAAACCAAAATCCAACAGGAAATTCGCCCAACGGCGTTTAGTGAAGATTCCTTTGCTGCAGTAAGACCAATTTAATTTATCCAAGCTGTAGTTCCGGTATACGTTATTTGTCCATATTTAGTTCCAAGCGCAGATTCATTTCTGTTTGTACCCTGAATGTTTGTACGTGTTATGAAGTCTAACGGACTAATCAATGATTATGCATGTTCTCCTAGAATAACCGTTTACTTCTGCAAGGTGGATAAACAGACATCTCTATCTAATTTGTTCATTATGAATTAGGGTTGTGTTTTATTACCATTCTAAGGAATATATATATATATATATTGTTCAATAATTTATTATAAAAGAATGGCTCCTAAAGCAAACAAAAAATCTTCTTCATTCTTTCAACGTTCATTTGGCTTGTTAAATAAAATCAACATCATTTCTTTAATGTGTTCTGCCTATCCCAATTTGTAGATCTGCATTGTTTACAGTTCGTTGCTGAACATGTTATTTATCGCGTGAACATCGGGAAAAATTATTTTGTTTTCTGTCAGGTAAAGTCGTGGCGAAATGAGCCTAAATATGTTCAAAATTTCTTGAATTAATGTGGGTAGTGAAACGAAATACATGAGTGAAAATTGCACGCGATAGATTTGAGTATTCTTACATAGCAAACGTCGCAGGCAACATCAAGTTTTATCAGAATATGTCGTAAGAATCGAACGATATATGTAGCACTTGATGTCGAATAATGTTGTCTCAAGTATTAGTGAAGTGAATGCGTCGTATACAAAACTGTGCCGCTAGTAAGTTATGCAAATGTGAAACACAGACTTAACAGTGTCTTGAAATAAGTAACTTTATTAAATTTAAACTTAATTCCTTAACTTCAGTAAGCGTCAGTCCTACCTGGAGAATCCTGGCCGACTCTACTTTCTGTGCTATACCCTCAGTGTCCAACTTGTTGCGCCTGGCGGCCTTCTCCAATATACTGATCGCTTCTTCACCTCTACCAACTGCTAGCAACCATCGTGGCGATTCAGGAAGAACCCTAAAACAAAGGGATCATTAAGGTATCTGATGAAATGTTTAACCGTTTGTCCATATTTATGAACGAGGCACATGCAAGTGTCACAAAATTAGCAAGATGGGATTGATTCGATGTTCACCCTTTAAAAATAACTGTTTAATTTATCATCGCAGCATTTCTCACACCGAACATACTACACCAACTGGAAGAAACCACATCGAAAATGTCTTCTAAATGTTGTTATTTGGATAGTTTGGTAAGCAAACCCTGGAATATTGCCCGGGATGTATTGCACCGCTCTTCTGCTCACCAACAATATGAAATAAAGATGGCCGAAGGTAGTGAGATGGCCAGTTGGAATGTGTGCCAATCCCGGGCGTAATAGGCGATTGCTGCCAGGGTGGTGTGGCCCAAACTGAACGGAATGTGGTTGAATACGGATAAGGCCATTCTCCACCAGCCCCCGAGGATCTCCATGCCTGCAATTAGAAATGATACTGGCATTTACTGGAGTGATAACGTCACGTGAAAAGTATGTAGGGCACAGTCACACCATAAAGAAGCTAACAAGTCCTGAGATAATATAGAGAATTTCAAATATTAGGTAACCACAACAACAACTAAGTTACTTGAAAGAAGAAACAAAGATCAGATTAAATTCAGGCAGTGGTTGCTACCATTCAGCCTAGTATCTTTTGCTTTCAGGTTTGCTGTCTAAAACATAAAGATTAAAGTTTATTCCGGGCCGTAGTTTTGCCTAATTATTATATAGGGATGAAATGCGGTCCTTCACTTTAAAGTAAGAATATAAGCTGAGGCTGTTATACAAGTAACAAGACGCTGAAAACAGAAGCATAATGAAAAGCTTCATGATTGGTATTCCTCGTCAGATATTATTAACACGTTGAAGTGAAGGAGGATAAGACAGGCGGAGCATGTGGCACATATGAGGACAACAGAAATATGTTCAGGGTTACGTTCAGGGTTTTGGCAGGAAAATCTGAAGGAAAGAGGACGCCTGGAAAAAGCTGAGCCTAGATGCGAGGCTTATATTAAAATAAGTTTTAAAGAAGTAACTAGAAGGCTATGAAATGGGTTAATGTGGCTCGGGAGAGGAACAAGAAGCTGGCTGCTGTGAAAATGGTAATCAAACTTCGTATAGTACTGAAACTTCATACAGTGTGGAATGTCCTCCGTTAGCGGTTCTTATCAAGAAGGACTCTGCTCCATGAAGTTAGTATGTTCGAGGGCTAATATAACAAAATGAAGGCACAGAACTATTTTTAATATTCTCCAGACTTGTTGCTTTTTGCTTCTGTGATGCTTATTTATTGCACATGTATAAAAAGCTCTGCTGCAAAACTGATCAGACTTGTTATCAATCATCTTTAAGAGACAAATTTTTTCTACCATTTAACTGCACATTTACATCTGCGAAGAATATTGTTTGACATTTTTATTTTATGTTATTTAAGTGCTTTTTTCATTGGGCCATTTTTGAAGAAAAACGCTAAATTCTACTTTCGCTTTACGTACCGTATGTGTTAAAGCTAGGTATTTAGGAGCAAGACTTATGTTTACCCAACAAAACTTAGGGGCAGAGCTAGGGCTAACTCCAGTTTGAATAGAAACGTTTCGCGTAGTTCTGGAGATAGAAAATTAGAAACTGAACCTGTCTGCTCGTTATGTATATTGTGCAAATAATGAGTGCAAATAAACGAGAAAGTCGAAAATGAAAGTAGTTGTGTTCCTTTGGCTCTATATCTAAAAGAGTGTAGTGGGGGAATAAGTTGCAAATATTTTCCTTGTGGCACACTGGGGTTTACTTCCTAGGCCCAATACTGCAGTCAAAACTCATTTGTCTGCTTCGTTACTATGACTGGGTGCAGTAACTGTAGTACAGTTCTGAACAGGCTGATAATTATGTGTGAGTCACTGCTAGTGTTGAAGTTCTCAGGTTCCTTGCCAGTGATCTGTTGTATTCGCAGGAGACGTTGCATGATGAACAGCTGCAGATAATTTAAGGTTATCTGAGAGTGGCTGATGCTTTACGTCACGCTTACGTTGGAGATACTGATTTCGAAAGATATGTTTATTGTAAATCGACGCGACGTTTCGTGAATTGGTTCTACTCCCGTGTTTACGTAATCGGTTATCACTCTATTCTCCGACTCTGCTCTTTGCATTACGGTTTTGAGACTGGCAGAACATCCAGCCCTCGTGGAATGAATTAGTAATGTATACAAAGGTCTAGTCGGAAGAACTGAAGGGAACTGACTACTTAGAAAACGTAGGTGTTGGTGGGAGAATAATATTAAAATGATACGTGTTACAGAAAGCTATGAGCATTTTAACCGGATTTAACTGGTTCAGGATAAGGTCTAGTGGCGGGCTGTTGTGAACACGGCGACGAACCTTCGGGTATTGTAAGGGACTGCGTATTTTCTTTCGTAGTTCAGCAACTGTCAGCTTCTAAAAAAAACTCTGCTCCACGGTGTTGGTATGGCTAGTAAGAAATAGGTTTTGGTTCTCGCAATAAAAGTTGGGGAACCATAATCAGAAAGCTCAAAACACACGTCATTGTAAGTGATGACTAACCGTAAAAGACATTAATAAGCCCGGAATTCAAAACTTTAAATGTACTCTAATGTGTAGAGTGTAACATGATATTTGGGCAACCTTCAAGTCCGACGTACAATGTAAGACATGTTTTTATTTACATACTCTTTCTAGTCTAAATGAACACAAAGTACTGGAATTAAACATTCTTAGCTTAACAATTCCAAAATAAAAGAACGTAATAATTCAGGGTTAATAACCGTCGAAGAAGCAATATAAATCAGCACAACATTTTGCTATAAAAGCAGAACGTCTGACGCTGAAATAGCCTTGATACATTGCGTGTAATCCATCAGAGCGTTTAAACAACAATACATAGTGAACATTTGCAGAAACTGGATACTTACATAATTAAGAGACTGAAAATTTAAAAATAATAACTATAATGGATGGAAGTTAGGCTTAATGTATTGTAACTGTTCTTACAAAATGCTACACTAATGACCATAATAATGCTATTGTAAAATTATACATGTCAATGTTGATACCTGAACAATGAAAATGAACCTGGAACTATAGAAGCCTCATTTCTAAGCTCTTCAGCTTCCTGTTTCTTGCTCCTCTCTGAATCTAAATGTTCTCCTGAACATCCTGTTCCCATATTTACTGCACATGTTATTTCTTTTAATACGAGGGTAAATTTTAAATCAGTACATAGCAACAGATAAAATTATATTCATGTACATTTTCAACTTTACGCTTTTTCATTATATCCACAAACAACAGCCACACCCGCACCAGTCAATCCCTTAACAGGATTGGACTACTGATTGTCTTGGTAACAGGTAGACCCAATAGAAGTAGGCCTAAGACAGGTTACTGCACCTATCCTAAAAACCTGTCCGGTGTGTCTTGTAATTAGGTGAATATCAAGGATGAATGACCGAAAAAAAGGCGACAAAGAAAGTAAGTAAATTAAAGCGTCTGTGATCGAATGAGGATACTTAACTAGTCGAGAAGAGATGAGAAATTTATGATGTGTGCTGCGCAAGAAGTCTTAGAATATGAAGCATTGGTGCCGCCAGTTTCCGGTAAACCGTTTTTTACCCCGACCTTAGAACCACCGGGACTCTTACTTTACTTTTATCTGTAAGTAACGGCTTTCATAGTCAGCAGGGTCTAAACCGGTGAAGATCTACGTCTGCAGTGGGGGATCTTCTGCCAATATCGAAAAGAAGTACAATACAAATTTTAGGAAGGAATTAAGAACGAAATAACCTCTCTTTAAATAAAATAGAAATTTAAATATGTCTGACACGTAGAATTGCTTGGTTAATGGTAATTGTCCATCGCCTCGCATTCTGAACAGAAAACAACTTTCACTGGACTAGATACCAGATCTTTATTTCGGAGTCCAAACAAGGGGTACTTCCCAACCATTTCATCTGAGCGAGTAACGAGGTAACACGTCCAGCTTCCGCAAAACAGACGACGCTGCAAAGCCCAGAAACGAAGTAATCATAAGTGGAAATTAATATTTGACTAATATTAAGCTTATTAAACAGCGTAATTAAATTTTTTTAGTTGTATCCTCTTTACTGTGTACCAGTCAGCTTTTCCGAGAAACAACTTTGATCTCTCCATAGCTTAGGTCAAACAATAATGGAATTACACGTTCAGTTTTGTCACTGTCATTGCACTTCCGGTCGGACGACACGGCACGAATGTCGTGTGTATTGTCATGAAAAGAGCTTGTTCCCATGTAACTCTACTTACAGATGACGAAACTTGTGATCATAGATCCACCAATAGCAGCTGCTGTAAGAAAGCGCAGTACCAGGAATCCTTCGAACCAGGGCATAAACGCGCATGCAGAACCAAACACTACCTGCATCATGCAGGCGACTACCAGAGGCAGTTTGCGGCCAAATCTGAAAAATTAAGTTCATCGTTAACTCTTTCGGAAAGCGGAAATCTTGCGGCCGGAGAAGCAAAATTGTAGAAACAATCAAAAAGAAAAACGCGATAAAAATAATAAAAATAAGAAATTCCTAATACTCGAATTATTAAATGTACAGTGTTCTTCCTTATGTGCTCATACTATATTCTAACTCTGGATATTACTAGATGTTTCAATCCACAAGCGATCAACAACAGGGAATAAGTATAAAGTGATATTTCACATAACTTATTGGGCTATTTTTGTGCATAACTAACTGGTGTGAAAGAGTCAAAGAGTAAAACGTAGACAGTTCTTTGTAGAATAGTTGTGTACGTAAGTGAAAAAAGATCTTGATGTACAGTAACTCTGGGGCAGCTTAACTTAACTTACTGAACGAAGCGTGACACAATACATTTTCCGCCGTCTATAGAATTCGAAGGCACAAAATTGTATTTATAAGATACTGCGGGTGAACCCTGTCGTAAGCCAGTTGAATCCAGTTCGCAGCATTGCATCGTAATACTTTAAGATCCATTTCAGCTCTTGTCTACACTTAAATCCTCGGGAATACTTTTCTTCTCAAACTTACTGACTAATTCTCTATGTATATCACATTTCCCCGTCAGTGACACACAAGTATTCCCAGTCCCTTACTTTCCCTGCGTTATGATCACCCTAACAATCAGTGTACTACGACTGGCGACGATCCTGTTGCTCAGGCTTAAGCATTCAGTGCCTCATGTGACAAGCGCGATTTACACTTACCTGTCGGCCAGCATGCCGAACACAACGTTCCCGACGAGAATGCCGAACATCAGCACTGTCTGCGCAACGTTAGCAAGCTGCTTCCTCTCACAAACTAGGTCCCACTGCAACAGTAAAGTTACGGGGTGGCCGGAGGTGAGAAGAAAGTTTAACACTGCGACCCAGCTAACCCCGCTATGAGTATACTCTGTCACCTCACATTTGACACCAAGCTCTATGGCCTTTAAAAAATATATATATATATAT
>Ga0123354_10010866_pt1 | contig 14047 bp, 10 predicted proteins | sample TergutLab28metaG_2_FD_97872 | JGI IMG/M metagenome (GOLD analysis project Ga0123354, IMG submission 97872) | Labiotermes labralis P4 segment gut microbial communities from Petit-Saut dam, French Guiana - Lab288 P4 | ecosystem: Host-associated > Arthropoda: Insects > Digestive system > Gut ... | reverse complement strand
TTGAAGAGAAAAAAACGGAGAGTATATACCATGTTTAAAATATTCAGTACCTATATTTGTTGAATAAATATATAAAATGCAACTTTGGAGGTTAGCGGTGCGGTACGTCAACTATAGTTGACGCTAGGCGTCTAAAGGTTAATGAACCATTAAGCAACCTTTCCAGATATGATTGTATATACACAAGTAGCCAGGTGTAGTTTGAAATGGTGCAACTTAAATAAAGAAGTGGTAAATGAAAGATATTCTGTTTCCGAAATTTGTCACCAGTTGCTCAAAAATCCATTTTCAGCAACACATGTGGTTTTGTACAGGGTGCCAGAAACCTTTGTTGTTCATTGTACTTGACAGTTGCACAGGGTTTATAACTATCAAATTTATATTTATATCTGTTGGTTGCACAGGTGTCCAGGAAAAAGTTATCCAGTCTCAATCATGACGCTTGTGCATGGGAATACGGGATGCACAGTAACCATAAACCCGTTTATCATGTAGTGCATGGAAGGTTATACTATGAACTTACCTGTAATTTTCATTATGGCGATTTCTTTACCAACTAGGGGATGTCGGTTTTAGTCCATGGTCACTCAAAGGCTTCAAAATCGTATCCCTTTATGTCCACAAGGAAAACAGGTGGCTCTTAAGCCAGCCTAAAGATGTAGCCTTTTTTGTACAGCGCTGGTGTTCATGTTTGCATCCCCATCAATGAAAACAGTACCAGAATGTCCAGGTATGCTGTTGCCAAATCATACTTCTTCGGCTTGAAATTTTATTTTCACTCCTATCCAATCAGGTTCGATTACCGTTTTTTAAACTGACTTCTCCACTCATAGTTTGTATCTGTCATTCTTCTGATTCTGAGAGCGATATGCAGATATGTAAGAGGTTCACCTGATCATGCATTTGATTTAAGAATTTCATTGACCGTAGGAAGTGTTCATTTATCATTTTTAAACATACACTACTCGATCACAGTACAATAAAGTTTATTGAAGTAATGTGAACTAAAAGATAAATATTTGCAAATATTTAGGAACATTCTTTCAGAGTTACCTCTTAAAAAACACCCGTCAGGTGTCGTTCATCAAGACTGATGCACCGATGTACGCAGTCCAAAATACTTCCCATTACGCGAAGTAACATGGCTGATGGGATGGCATTGATTTCGTCAGAAATTCTCTGTTTGAGGTTATGTAGCCTAAGTCTGCCGCACGTGTCTGAAACCCCACAAAAAGAAATCACAAGCCGACATCGGGCGAACGGGCTGGCCAAGAAATGTCGCCATAGCGTGAGATTATGCGATGTTCCAGCACAATTCTTAAGGTGATCATCGACTGCCGATCAGTATGTGCTGTTGCTCCATGTTGTTCAAGCCAGATGGTAGTAAGGTCGACGTCACGACGGCGTTGCTTGGGCAACAAAAACTCATTCACCGTATGCACATAACGGACAGAGGTCACAGTTACCGCATCCAAATAAATAAATAACGGCCATTGATACCGAACGCTGATATCCCAGACAATACCGTTAGTCTGTGACTGTGAAGTGGTTACAGATGCAGTTCGTTCGGAATAGCTTCACTCCAGTACCGCATGTTTTTTTCAATCTTATGTTTATTGGACCGTGCATCATTGTAATATTTAAAGAATAAAAGACCAACTTGATGTCACTTGCTATTTTATTTCACTTATTATGTACTCAACATGTTTCGGACATTCATATATACATCATCAGGAGCTTGCGACACCACTCAAACCCAGCCGTACCAAATCTCCAGCACACAACGAACCGAGAACAAAAGGACGGATGTGCTAATTCAACAGCACAGTCGCAAGCTCCTGATGATGGATATATTAATGTCCGAAACATGTTGAGTACATAAGAAGTGAAATAAAATAGCAAGTGACATCAAGTTGGTCTTTTATTCTTCAACCGCGTGTTTTGTTTATTCACACAACCAGACAGTTCAAAGTGAGCCTCATCTGGCATTATCAAGTGACGGAATGTTCGTTCACTGTTCACAAAATGCACTTCCCGAAGCAAAATCACGGTCTGACAGTTCTTGCACAATGTGTTAGGGCTGAAAAAGTAAATCGGAATGAGGCATCCATCGAACCGATTTGCTCGACATGGTGAAGGCCACTGGATGTCTCGTGTGCTTTTCGTCTAGGGCTACAATGTGTAGCGGCACGTAAACGTCCAGTGTTTTCCGGTGTCCGCGCAGTTCTGATTCTGCCTCCGGGCTTTTTGTGTGTTGCAGAAGCTGTGTTTCGCAACTTCGGTACTCAGTTCGTGATGGTGCTGCGAACAGGAAATTATCCATGTCTTCTGAATATTCGTTTCGTTGCTATGACAGAGGCGTTATTTTTGAGAAACGGATCTACGGCGAAAGCACGGCATACACCCGATCACTGATTCGTGTTTACTAAGTGGCGTCCCTAGCTGAACGCTGTAGCTTTTCATGATCTGTAGCTGTAGCACAGTCACTTTTATCCCCTCCCTGGGGTCCGCAAAGTACTGCGTAAAACAAAATGATTAATGAAATCTGCCCCACTTTGTATTTTAGTGCTTGTTGTAATTACATGTATGTAAGAATTTCATTAAATAACACTGTATTGCTTGATTAAAAAAATATGTTCTTCTAGTAGGTCATTGAACGATGGATTTCTCATTAAATTAGGTCAACTTTATTTCAGACAATCTCGTGCCACCCAAGTAAATGTCTTCCGCAAATGTATTATGCACTTTCACGAGTTAAGAGCCGTGGACCAAGAAGGATATATTACATGATGGTCATAGAAGAAAATGGATAAAACCTTTTTCCTCACGAAGGGTAGGGGATTATCCGTGCACCAAAACTGTCATGCCCCCAACTCGTGTATGTTCTCTGTTCTTTTATTTCGCTTTAGTAGCTAGTGGCTATTGCTATTGTGTGTTAACAAAATACACAGCTCATGAGGAGTCTACATGCCTGTTGACTAGGCTGTGATTTGGAAAGCCGAGGAATCGAGGCTCGAATCCCTGCATGAATAAGAGATTTTTCTTCTCGCAGAGTCCAGGTCAGATATGGGACTTCCCAAATACCCTATTCAAAGAACAGTGGCGGTACAGCTGCCGGCTCACCACGATCTTCTCAAAGGTTGGAACTGCGTGGATTATTAACGTCTTCCTCCATACGTCTTTACGCACAGTGCATGATTAACACTAGCGACACAACCTAGTAGGATGACAGCCTTCGCAGTCTTATCGAGCGGTAACTCTCTTAGGCGTGTATGCTGAGGGTGCCGCCCCGCATATTTCCATTTCATACATGCATTCGCAATGGGAGGAGAAACTATGCCTCAGAACCAATAGCTAAGAGCGTAGAGTGGAAATATAGTAAGGAAGCGCCGTAGACCAATGCAGCGCGAATTTCAAGTCACGTATTTTGCTAATAATAATGAATGGAGATATTTATACTGTACTTGTATCTTTAGGGCTTGACAACAACAAAACGATAACAGCTTTTACAGCCTCATCACTCATCAGCTTAATATAATGCAGTCGCCATCAGTTAAAGATTGAATTTATAATAATAATGTGGCTAAAGATTAAGAATGTATTAACTAAACTAAACTTAATAATGGCGTAACAATTATGAAAACATTAATCAGTTAATTAATTAATTACGGAAAGAAAACACCTTGGCTGAACAGTTTTTGGCTTGGGGTTGAGAGCAGAGCTGGCAAAGGTTTTTTTTTTTTTAAACTCCTTCAAATAGCTCCAAATAATCCTGATGTGCACGTAGTGCTTCCGAAACATTCATTCAACCCATGAAGTACTCGTCACACTGCTGCTTGACTGCTCTGCTTGGCATCAGCTGTTCCCAAAGGATGGTTATGCTCCAATGAAACAATTATAACAGCAGGAAGACCATCCTACATAACACAGAAAAATTTATTGTAGTAAACCTAATATAATGACAAATGCAAGAGAGTATGGCATAGGTGAAATGGGCTGAGAACTTCAAGTAAGGACGCTGCACACCTTGGACTTTTGATCTAGATTTTTTGTTGTATTTCTTATACTAATAGGGCACAAGGTAAATAATTAAACCTATAACTGCATGTGCGCCGGATAGCAAAGGAAAAAAATTATATCACTAAATAAAAAAGAATTGCTTCACACCTAGATTTATTTTGCGTAAAAATACAGTAGGAAATAAGGACGGACTGTTATCTTTCACTAATTGTTTCTGTTAACCTTATAAAAAGGGCACCTAGCCACGAAAAGTAAGTGTTAATAATGACTATTTTAACATATTTGGCCTTGGCTCTGGTGTTGGCAGTTATCGGTTTAATCTTAACCGATAATTTCGCCTTACAGACTGTATTATTGCTCCGTTTGCTACTGTGGACAGCTTTATTAAAGTGTGAATGTTGACAAACATAATCCTTCCTGAATGTAGCTCTGCTGCATGAGGGGAACGTATTGCGTAGGATCCACGCCGAGTTCGATTTTAATTGAAAATCCTGAAGCCAATCTTGACTTCCTTTTCATCTTTTACAGCGGCTCTAATCACAGTTTTCCCATTACTAGACTCTACTATTTGCGCACCAGTTTCTTCCATATTGCATTCCATTTCATAACTTCACTACAAGTTTCTATCTTTCCTTACTGTAAATACTTCTAATCAGCGTAGTGTTGTCTCAGCTCTCCTAGACACGAGTGAGCAAGACAGTATGATTGCATCACGTGATTACATGATATCCACGTGGTGTCTATGGCTCTTTGTACGCTTCGCGATTGGTTCTGGAGCATAGCTCCTCCTCCCAATGCCGAATGCATGTATGAAATGGAAATATGCTCGGACCGACACTGATATTACAAACAGGCTTCTTGGGGTTTAGAGTAGCACCTGTATCCTCGTCCATTTAAGTCCATTCGAATTATCATTAATTAACACACCATCGACTTTGCGTAGTGTGAGTGAGATCTGCTGCCTATGGTTCTATGGAAATGTGGTGCCGAGTACCCCGTCCGCAGTCTGGTGGTTTAAAACAAGCACACAGAGATGTGTCAGTCGAAGAAATATGTGTCGAAATTATACTGACAAATAACGGGACACCATATGCAATTTTCACTTTGGGGGGGGATTGTGCTTTGAATTTTGAAAGTAAGGATGCTGAATTTGGTGAAACAAGAAGGGAATACAGGTTTTTGGAAGTTCTGTAAAAAGAGATTGAGAAGTAGCGAATTATACTTTTTTGCACGGTGCATTGTAATATAATTATACGATATAATATACCAAACCATAACTGTATACACAACCGCCTTCCTGTAGATGAACCCTCGGGTTCGAAACATGTAGAAGACATCAAACATTAAAAATTAAAACATTAATTTGGAAAAGGTGCATTTTGTTAGTTTATATCGTATAATTGCGAATTAGGGCGATAATGTTGAAAAACTTCTCTCAAAAGTCTTGTGATGACCGAAAAGTTTTGCGTGCCCCATCACATGTGAGATGAAATAGCCGGGTAGAAACAACCAATATGCCTGCCTGTTTATGAAAATGACCAGCTGGAATACAACATTTCAAAATTTAGGGTCAAGGTATAATAATATGTGAGAATGTGATCAAATTTTGAATTTTTAAGAAGTTCTACCACAAACAGGCTTGTTGACAGAGATTACTTACAAGTGCCAATCGATGAATACAGCAGCAGATTTTGATGGACGTAATACATGTTTCATGTTCCGTGGATCCCGTACGTAGTCAAAGTGAAAAATATTATGGAGAAGGAGACGTGAAAATTCAGAATATACAATAATATAAATATATTAGGTGGATTACTGAAATGTTACATCGGCCGGGTAGCTTAGTCGGTATAGCGACTGACTACGGGCTGGACGTTCCGGCATCGAATCCCGGTGGAGACGAGATTTTCCGTCCGTCCAGACCGGCCCTGGGACCCAATCAGCCTCCTGTAAAATGGGTACCTGGTCTTTCCAGGGGGTAAAGTGCGGCCGGGGCGTGCTGCTGACCACTCACTCCCTTCTAGTGCCGCGGTCATGGAAGAGTAGAGCTATACCTCTACCCACCTTCTGGGCCACACCGGGCATGTAACGGGATCACTTTACTTTGTTTCTTTTACTGAAATGTTACACTAAATACCTGATTTATTTAAGTTATTGCAAACTGGTGATCTTTATTTAGGATCATGAGTCATTTTAAACATTAAAAAGTTATCAATTGACAAAAGAACTGTTTGAGAAGCCACATCCCTCACGCCTAATGCTGCTTGTAATTGAGCACTTCCATTTTTCAGAACTGATAAATAGTTGAATATTTTGATTTCCTCTTTTTTCGTGCTTTTCTAAAACATGGCAAATCGGTTAATGAAGCCGTGCAGTATCTGGTGATGACACATCAGTGGGGAAACCTAACGAGACAAAAGAATGAATCAAGCCATAGTTCGGATTCAGTGAGTAAACTCAGCAAAGGTAATTTTTTTTCAGCGCTTCAAAATCATTTATGTTGTGCTAATTTTAGACGGACTGAATAAAAGTGGCTGAAACATTCGTGTTTACTTTCATGACTCTCTGGCAACATCATTGGTTTTCTGTTACAGTACCGCACATTGTGTAAGACAAAATCGAATTCTCCGTATTTCTGCCGCATCGCACGGATGACTTCAGTGGCACTGTTCAACATAAAATGTCGAGTATTTTAAATGTATATTTTTCCGTTCACCTAAACACGACTTTACGAAAACTGGCACAATGGAACCCGCGAAAATCAACGGTGTAATTCCCTTATTTCTTTATGGTCTCTCTTTTTTTTTCTCACAGTGTTTGAATAAGGCTTATGCAAGCTACGTATGCAATGACGTTTTATATTGTTACATGCCTATGTTTGTAGAAAAATTGACAGATTTTCGCTTAATGCGGAGCAAATTGTCGAATCTTGTTATCTACCGCGGGACTCATTGTCTTCTCTTCATATCAGTGGCAAGTGCAATTGAATTAATTTAAATGAAGGTCGACACTAAGCGGATTTCCGAGGCCGGAGCCATCTAGCGCCGAGGTTAAGACTGAGTGGAGCTATATGCTTACTCCCCCATATACGCCTTCATGGCCTTTATCCATACCGTCTTATTTCTGAATTACCCTCTCTCTGTATCTTTGTAAGTACAGGTGGTGGAAGAGAATTTGAACAGTTTGCGGGAAGCATTACTACATATCATCACTTCGACTCCAATTCTACCATGAACCTGCGACTCAGCAATTAAACTTTGGACGTAAAGGTGGCCTAAGGTTCACGCGATATACTGCCGAAAATCGCGTCATGAAGTCACACATGTTTCACAGTGCATTCTAAGTGTACCCTCCACCACTTCAAATCCCGTTTTCGGAAAACAAATTCTAATCGTGTAACACCTGATCGGCTCCATATTTCAGAAGAAGGTAAGTAACCTGCAACAGACATTTGAAACAGCCTACCAGCCCGTTAACGCTTGGAGGGACAAGTTCACTGTGCCACACTTTTAGCCTGCTGTAAATAAATTGTAAGGAAAGGAACGTTTACAATGAGTGTATGAACATGTCCTTGTGCGTTTTCCTCCAGTAAATGTCAAAGAAACTGAAAAATTTTCATTGTGTTTCCTATGATCGTATCTATGAAACTGGCTAGATTAATTAAGTCGTATTTAAATTAAGCCTATATTTCTAATTAAACCTTCATCTAATACATTTCTTATTGACGTGTTGAATGGATTGAGGATAATAAAAAGCTAGGGGAGACCGGGACGAGTCAACATCTGGCCCAACTCCATGTTAGCTAGGTTTTGCTACTGCTGCTGATGATGATGATGCTGCTGCTGCTGATGATGATGATGACGATGACGGACAGAAATATTGAGGTGATTTAACGCCACTGCTTATGAAACAGGACGGACTGATAGCACACATCAGCGTCTGGCCTGCGCTGGTGATTCACTTATCGGGCGGAGACGTAAAACTACTCAATATAAAGCAGGAGAATATTTACGATTCACCAGAAGGAGGATGATCTACATCGTAAGTAAATGATGAGAAAAATGAGTGCGCTAAACGTTCAACAGAATGTAGGGAGGAACCGCAACGTGAAAACGTTCGAAAAGTCATCTGAAAATGTTGTGAACGGAAAATATTTAGGGACGATATTAAGGAATAAAAATTACATTTACCTAGAAACTAAGAACCGATTAAATTGAGAGAATGCTTGCTACTAATTGGTTCAAAATCTATTACGTCTGCTGTCTACGGACGTAAAGAATAGAACTCAGACCTACATAACTGAGCTTTTACTTGGAGATTCTGGCAAGTTACGCCATGTCGAGTGGCAAATATTTGCCGAAGTTTCGACGGATCTCAGTGTATTCATTATCAGGATCAAGCACACGGGTTTGCTGCATGTGTGAAAAGAAAACTGGCTGCTGACGTGATTATTTGACCTCAGAGCGGAATTATTCCCCTCTGAGATTGGAAAAAATTACATAATGAGAAGTTTTATGATTTGTATTCCTCTCCGAAGACAAACTTATAATTTAATGTAGTGTGAACGAGGAGGACGAGGTGCTCGTGGCACTTGGCACTTATGAGACGCTAGAAATGTGGTAAAGTATAAACTTTGGGTAAGATAACCTGAAGAAACGAGACCACTTGGAGGATTCAGGTGTGAGTGTGAGGTTAATGTTAAAATTAATGTTGAATATGGGAAGGGATCCCGTGCTGTCACACGTGTACACATGCGTTGGTACTAATTTGGAAGTAAGCAAGCCCAGAAGAGTCTTAGAACTGACAGAGCATACAGAGCCTGACTGTGAACTGATTAGCGTGAGCTGATATTTAGGCCTAAATGGGCTGTAAAGAAACAATTGAAGTAGGTGTCAGTTCGTAGAGATATTTTTGATGGGGTCCTATGCACAAAATGAGGGGACCGCGGTAGCACAGTGGTTAAGGTGCTGTGCTACAAAGCAGAAGGTCGCTGGTTCGATTCCAGAAGGTGTCATTGGAATTTTTCATTGACATAATCCTTCCGATCCCACTATGGCCCTGGGGTCGACTCAGCCTCTAACAGAAATGAGTACCACGAGTATTTCCTAGGGGTAAAAGCGGCCGGTGCGTAAGGCTGACAACCTTATCACCATCCTGTTTCATTGTCACATAATTTGGGAACCTTAACTTTCTGGAACCCTCTGGACACCTCGAGCCTCTAATGGGACTGGTTTATCTTTTAAGTATAAAATGAACTTGTTAGAGGCCATTGAAGAAGCTACGTAAAATTAAATTTGTTTTACAAGGTAGACTACAAGTATCAACCCTGTGAAAAAGCATACTGTGAGCAAAGAAAAATTCAAAGGGCAGCTATGCAGTCATTAAACATGCTATAAACGAATATGAAATAAAGAATAAATTGTTTGATGAAGGAAAAAAGGCACTAAGTAAAGAAAACTGAGTTTAGGCTCTGGAGGTCTGCTTACTCTTGATGTCATTCAGGTTCTTGCGCTCACTTTTCTAAAAATTATTTTTAATACCCTAACATTTAGAGAAAAAGAAGTGTTGAGCATAAAATATGACTTTTATTCTTCTGCGAAATTCTTTTTAGAACATTTTATGTAGCGATAAATATCTACTTAGTGAGCTACCCTCGAGTTGCGCGCAGAAAAGCGCCGGTATCTTCATTTCAAGCGTATTTTTTTGTTGTGCTGTTTTAATAAAAAACGTAACGTGTGTTAACCATTTCAGTAAATAGTTGTGCCTATAAACATTTAATGAAATCTCGTTTAGTTTTTCCAAGTTGTTATTAGCAGACAGGCGTGAAGAAAACAGAGAGTTAAGCATTTCATTGCAAGTTGTAGGATAGCGGCCAAGGTAAACCAAATTGGACAAAATATGTTGGTGAATGGGAATGGGTGTGCTGGTTTGAGGTGCTGGACACTTTAGAGCGGGTTGGTTTGAGGTTCTGGAAATAGAAGGGTGTGCTGGTTTGAGGTGCTGGACATTTTAGGGCGTGTTGGTTTGAGGTGCTGGACATATCAGGGTGTGCTGGTTTGAGGTGCTGTACATTTTAGGGCGAGTTGGTTTGAGGTGCTGGACATTTTAGGGTGTGTTGGTTTGAGGTGCTGGACATAGAAGGGAGTGCTGGTTTGAGGTGCTGGACATTTTAGGGTGTGTTGGTTTGAGGTGCAGGACATATTAGGTTGTGCTGGTTTGAGGTGCTGGACACATTAGGGTGTGCTGTTTGAGGTGCTGGACATTTTAGGGTGTGCTGGTTTGAGGTGCTGGACATATTAGGGTGTGGTGGTTTGAGGTGCTGGACATTTAAGGGCGTGTTGGTTTGAGGTACTGGACATTTTACTATGGGTTGGTTTTTGGTTTGAGGTGCTGGACATATTAGGGTGTGCTGGTTTGAGGTACTAGGCACATTAGGGTGTGCTGGTTTGAGATGATGGACATTTTAGGGTGTGCTGGTTTGAGGTGCTGGACATTTTAGGGCGTGTGGTTTGAGGTGTTGCACATATTAGGGTGTACTGGTTTGAGGTGTTGGACATTTTAGGGTGTGTTGGTTTGAGGTGCTGGACATTTTAGGGTGTGTTGGATTGAGGTGCTGGACCTATTAGGGTGTGCTGGTTTGAGGTGCTGGACATATTACGGTGTGCTGGCTTGAGGTGCTGGACATTTTAGGTTGTGTTGGTTTGAAGTGCTGGACATTTAAGGGTGTGTTGGTTTGTGGTGCTGGACATTTTAGTGTGTGCTTATTTGAGGTGCTGGACATATTAGGGTGTGGTGGTTTGAGGTGCTCGACATTTTAGTGTGTGTTGGTTTGAGGTGCTGGACATTTTAGGGTGTGCTGGTTTGAGGAGCTAGACATAATAATGAGTGCTGATTTAAGGTGCTGGACATCATATGGTGTGTTGGTTTGAGGTGCTGGACATTTTAGGGAGTGATGATTTGAGGTGCTGGACATTTTAGGGAGTGCTGGTTTGAGGTGTGGACATATTAGGGATTGCTGGTTTGAGGTCCTGAACATTTAAGTTTGTGTTGGCTTGAGGTGTTTTACATGTTAGGGTTTGTTGGTTTGAAGTGTTGGACATTTTGGGGAATGCTGGTTTGAGGTGCTGGACACAATACGGAGTGCTGGTTTGAGGTGTTGGACATTTTAGGGTGTGTTGGTTTGAGGTGCTGGACATTTTAGGAAATGCTGCTTTGAGGTGCTGAAAATTTAGGAGTGCTGGTTTCAGTTGCCGGACATTTTAGGATGTGTTGGTTTGAGGTGCTTGACATTTTAGGCTGTGTTGGTTTAAGGTGCTGGTCATTTTAGATTGTGTTGGTTTGAGGTGTTGAACATTTTAGGGTGTGCTGGTTTGAGGTGCTGGAAATAATACGGAGTGTTAGTTTGAGGTGCTGGACATTTTAGGGTGTGTTGGTTTGAGATGCATTACATTTTAGGGAATGCTGGTTTGAGGTGCTGGACATTTTAGAGTGTGTTAGTTTGAGGTGCTGGACATTTAGGCTTGTGTTAGTTTGAGGTGTTGGACATTTTGGGGAGTGCTTTTTTGAGGTGCTGGACGTATTACGAAGTGCTGGTTTGAGGTGCTGGACATTTTAATGTGTGTTGGTTTGAGGTTCTGGACATTTTATGAAGTGCTGGTTTCAGGTGCTGGACATTTTAGGGAGTGCTGGTTTGAGGTGCTGGACATTTTAGTATGTGTTGGTTTGAGGTGCTGGACATTTTATGGTGTGTTGGTTTGAGGTGCTGGACATTTTAGGGAGTGCTAGTTTGAGGTGCTGGATATATTAGGGAGTGCTGGTTTGAGGTGCTGGACATTTTAGTGTGTGTTGGTTTGAGGTGCTGGACATTTTAGGGAGTGCTGGTTTGAGGTGCTTCACATCTTAGGGAGTGGTGGTTTGAGGTGCTGGACATTTTAGGGTGTGTTGGTTTAAGGTGCTGGACATTTTAGGGTTTGCTGGTTTGTGGTGCTAGCCATAATAGTGAGTGCTGGTTTGAGGTGCTGGACTTATTAGGGAGTGCTGGTTTGAGGTGCTGGACATTTTATGGTGTGTTTGTTTCAGGTGCTGGACATTTTAGGGAGTGCTGGTTTGAGGTGCTGGACATTTTAGCGTGTGTTAGATTGAAGTGCTGGAAATTTTAGGGTGGTTTTTTTGAGTTGCTAGACATTTTAGGGATTGCTGTTTTGAGGTGCTAGACATTTTACGGTGCGTTGGTTTGAGGTGCTAGACATTTTAGTGTGTGTTGGCTTGAGGTGCTGTACATTTTAGGGTGTGTTGGTTTGAGGTGCTTTACATTTTATGTTGTGCTGTTTTGAGGTGTTAAACCTTTTAGGATATGTTGGTTTGAGGTGCTGTACATTTTAGAGTGTGTTGGTTTGAGTTGCTGGACATTTTGGAGTGTGTTTATTTGAGGTGCACTACATTTTAGTGTGTGTTGGTTTGAGGTCCTAGACATTTTAGGATGTGTTGGTTTGAGGTGCTGGACATTTTAGTGTGTGCTGGTTTCAGGTACTGGACATACATCAATTAGAGCTTGTTGTTTTGAGGCGCTGGATTTTTTTTGGGCCTGTTGGTTTGAGATGCTGGACATTTTAGTGTATGTTGGTTTGAGGTGCTTGACATTTTAGGGTGTGCTGGTTTCAGATACTGGACTTACATCTATTTGATTGTGTTGTTTTGAGGCGCTGTATATTTTAGGGTGTGTTGGTTTTAGTTGCTGGACGTTTTATAGTATGTTTGTTTGAGGTGCTGGACATAGGAGGGTGTGTTGGTTTCAGGTGCTGGATATACGCGTATTTGTGAGTGTTGGTTTGAGATGCTGGAAATTTTAGTGTGTGTTGTTTTGAGATGCTGGACATTTTCGATTTTTTTTGGTTTGAGTTGCTGGACTTTTTATTTTGTGTTTGTTTGAAGTACTAGACATTTTACGGTGTGTAGGTTTGAAGTTCTGGACATAAAATATTGTGTTGGTTTGAGGTGCTGGATATTTTTGGGTTTGTTGTTTCCAGATGCTGGACATTGTAGTGTCTGTTAGTTTCAGGTCCTGGGCATTTTAGGGTCTGTTAGTTTCAGTTACTGGACTTTCGTTTATTCGTGTGTGTTGGTTTGAGTTTCTGGACATTTTAGAATTTGGTGAAGGGAAAAATTAAAAATAAGTTAAATTGTGTGAAGAACAACATGGACCGCCTGGTCACCGATCATACTAATGAAAATTTTCTGCGAGAAATATGACAGAAATTCTTCTTTGCTTTATAGCAAAGAACAGAACAGTCATTTGACGTTTTTGATTTCAAAGGTTTGAGGGTGTAAAATTATTGCAAACATGGCAGTAGGTCTGTATCATGTATTGGCAATTATATTGGAAAATTCGGTGTGAGATATGTTAAGTTAATAAACTGCAGAAAAATTTATTTCAAAAGAGACAAATAAATAGGGGGAATGATGATAATTAAAATGTCCATAACACATTTTGATAACATCAGACTTTGAGCGTGCTACATTAAATGTTCTGGAAAGTGGTGTCCATTGTGGAACAGATTTGCGGACAACTAATTTTTAATTGCAAAATATAATAAAGTAGCCTATGAGAAGGGATACTTCATAATGATTGAATTAGTACAGAAGTACAGCATAGGACATGTTCGTGGCGCGTTCAGGTCCCTGCATGCATGTGTGCCTTAATTACCCTTCACACGAAATCTATCTCAACCTTAAAGATTCATCCGGATAAAGAGTGAATGTTAAATATTATTAATGTGTGCGTTTTCATAACTTATTTATTCAGAAAGCGAATCGAAATTTCGTTGTGCCTTGTAATTTTTGATCATCTATGACCTCTCTTGTTTTGCTCTATTTTTCGTATTTGACTCATAATCGGTATGATTTTCTATAATATAATATAATATAATATAATATAATATAATATAATATAATATAATATAATATAATATAATATAATATAATATAATATAATATAATATAATATAATATAATATAATATAATATAATA
>Ga0123354_10010865_pt1 | contig 14048 bp, 7 predicted proteins | sample TergutLab28metaG_2_FD_97872 | JGI IMG/M metagenome (GOLD analysis project Ga0123354, IMG submission 97872) | Labiotermes labralis P4 segment gut microbial communities from Petit-Saut dam, French Guiana - Lab288 P4 | ecosystem: Host-associated > Arthropoda: Insects > Digestive system > Gut ... | reverse complement strand
TAGCAGTAGTAGTAGTAGCAGCAGCAGCGGCAGTAGTAGTAGCAGCAATAGTAGTAGTAGTAGTAGTAGCAGTAGTAGTAGCAGCAGTAGTAGTAGTAATAGCAGTAGTAGTAGTATTAGTAGTAGTAGCAGCAGTAGTAGCAGTAGTAGTAGTAGCAGTAGTAGTAGTAGCAGTAGTAGTAGTAGCAGCAGTAGTAGTAGCAGTAGTAGTAGTATAGTAGTAGTAACAGTAGTAGTAGCAGTAGTAGTAGCAGTAGTAGTAGAAGTAGTAGTAGTAGTTGGCAAATTTATTACAATTACCAAGCAGCTGTGGTGTTTATTGCGGAATAAATAACACTCAGTTTGACTGCTTTCCTTACCGCTCGTGGGGTCTTACTGCATAGAGTTTGATAGATATTTAACTAAGCAATAACGTATAATTACAACTGTGATATCACAAGTATTTCTTCTGATGTGTAATATTCCTAGTCACTTATACTGTGTGTCTACGCATAGACACAAAGCATAGCACAGGGGAGGAGAGTAGCAGATGTTGTAGGTTATTGCTGTGGGTGGAGATACGTCTATGTCATATCTGAGACAGTCTGGAGACGCCATTAGTGACGCTACGTCAGTGGTGAACGATGACACGCACACATCTGGAAGTTGACGACGGTTTTCATTTACAATGGGATATTAGTCAAGATCGGTGGTCACAGTTTCGTGAGCCATCAGAGACATTTGCGGCAGAATTTTAAAATGAAAGTTTGCAGTGTTGACCTAACGTTGACATTGGACCAATAAACAAAGCGAAAGGCAGGGAAATAGGCGGAAAGACAGAGAGACTGACAGACAGACAATAGACATTCCTTCATGGAACCTAACTCTAGAAACAGAGGTTTCGAATTTTGTTCATGACTCGATATTGTATTGTGTTCTCCCGTCGGCGTAATAAAAGAAGCACGTATTTTTTAGGTAAGCACTACATAATTACACATATTATAATTTTTACTCTTCACCTGGTACAATTGGAGGGCCGGGTAGCTCAGCCGGTATAGCAACTCGCTACAGGCTGAACGGTCCGGGGATCGAATGCCGGTGGGGCGAGATTTTCCGCACCCGTCCAGACTGGCCCTGGGACCCACCCAGCCACCCATACAATGGGTACCGGGTCTTTCCCGGGGTAAAGCACCCGGGGCATGGCTTTGACCACCCACGCCATCTAGTTCTGAGGTTAAAGAAAGAGTTGAACTATACCTCTTCTCCCCCTCTGGGTCTTCGTGGCCTGTTCAAGGATGAACTTTACCTCTCCTGGTGCAATTACGGAAATTAACTCAAGAAAAATGAGATAGGCGGGACATGTAGTACACACCGGAAGCTGAGGAAAGCGTACAAAGATGGTGCCCGGAAACTTTTAAGGGAAGAGATCATTTGGGAGACATACCCTTAGATGAGAAGATAATATTAAAATGGATCGGTTGAAGAAGTGTGGATGTATAAACTGGAGATGAATTAGCCCAAGACAACGTTCAACAACAAACTTCTGTGGATATAGTAATGGAACGTTGGGTCGACTGTCATGGACAATGTTACACTTCTCTATTTAAATGCCCCTGTACACATCAGCGGTCAAGGTCACGTCACGGTCAGGTCGCGGGGCCCTTAAATGAGCTGGCGTATGTTTGGGAAGATCATTTGACACAAAAGTAGTCTGATTACTGTCAAGTCCTTACTTCTTAGGATTTGAAAATATTTGAAGCAGAATTAACTTCCCTGAGTTGCTACCACATTCTTCAGTGTCCTTACTCTAGCCGGATCCTTCCCGAAGTCTTGCCTTGAGTTGGCCTTAACGGTGCCAGTAGTGTGAGTCAAGAGTTTACTGTCGTGTGGGGGTATCATGTTGGTTATGTTGAAACAAATCAGTCATATTGGTATCATGACTTGCTACTAAAATTATGGTACAACATTTTTTGTGTGCGAATACATATTTTATTTTACCTTTTCAACATTACGATTCCATTTCCCAGCCCAAATATGGCAGCATGTGAATATCAGAACAGCGTAATGAAATCCCAACTCGATGTAAACTGCTTACCAAAAACTCTTAAATTTTCGGTTTACTTATTTGATAAGATATCGGGAATTAAATATGTGAATTTGCTGTTCACTGCAGTGAGACACAGAAATGTTAGTCACAAAACTTTATATTACTTGAAGTGTTACCCCATAAACAGGGGTAAATTCCACCATAGAACAGACAATGAATCCCACGAGGATTAGCAGATATAGAGCTTTACTCCTTCTTTAACCTTGGCATTACTTGGAGGTGGTTGGTGAACGTTACGCCCTGGCCGCTTTACCCCCGTGTAAGATAACCGGTACCCATTTTACAGGAGGTTGGGTTGCCCCACGAAAAATCCGGACGGCTACGGAAAATCTCACCCCCATCGGCATTCGATCACCGGACCGTCCAGCCCGTCGCTACATCGACTACGCTATCCCGTCCCGCGATTTTATCGTATAACAGACGAAGAAAGAACAAAGCAGCGTATGTACATACTTTTCCTTAGTATGATGCACATAGGGGAACTTTTTGGTTCTAAAAGTATGACGTTTTTCACCCACCCACCCACACACACACACACACACACACACACACAAAGAGCTGCGCGTGTTTATACATAAACGTAAAACAATTCCTGTTCGGGCCTATTCTGGCCAAGAGGGTCCCAGGAGGTTGAAGTTTCCGGACTTGAAGACAGTCGACACGTGAAGGTGCTAAGGTTGTTAACCCCAGGCCCCGGCCGCCTTTACCCCCAGGAAATATTCCTGGTACTAATTTCTGTTAAGAGGCTGAGTCGACACCAGGACCATATTGATACGGGAAGGCTTACGCCAAAGAAAATTCCAGTGACACCATCGGGAGGGTTTATACATATATAATTTATTTTGTGTAGGCGTGTGTAGGGATGTGTGACGACAATAGCAAAAACTATAAAACAATTCGTAATTATATAATGTAGTTTTCCATTTCTGTGCATAATTTCCACTAGCAAACAGTTTTACTATCAAATGATTTTCTCTGTGCCATGACAACCCAGCTGGACCTGGGACCAACTCATCCTCTTATTTAAAAGCAACGGTAATATTTTGGAGAGGGGTAAAGCTTCCGCGGTGTCAAGTTGACGGCCCGCCTAATGGCGCGAACTGTGAAAACTTTGCCTCTCTCTGTAAACTGTACAAATTCCCGCTAAAATGCACGTCACGTATAACCGTCAATCACTCGCAGTTCCTCCATCTTTATAGTTTTTAACGTATAGAATAAATTTGGCACCCAATCTGTAGGAACAATCCAGGTTTTTGTATATCTTGTTACAACATTTCATGTGTCGAGTCCAATACTTTATATTTTATAACCGCCAGACTCACAAATATTTAGAGTTATTTAAAATTAACAGAATGTTCGTATTCTGAAAGTAATGGACCAAGCATGGGTAACATAAAGCTCGGTGCACTGTTACACCATAAAGATTCAGTACTCTATATTATTTGTCTCTTAGTGTTCCTTCCACCTCAGCAGTTAACACTGCTAATATCTGGCTTTTTTATGGTACAACACTGAAACACGCAAAGGTTTGGTGAAAGCGTATGACATGACATTCATAACTAGATTTCCTGGAATTCCGTATGTTGAGTTAGGATATATTTCGTAAAAAAACATATATTTGCAGTACAGTATGCCTGTCCTTTCCTATAAATTAAAAACAAGAATTGACTACGCATACAAAACCCCACTTTACCCCATAAAACAGTGGAAGTAATCAAGAGATTCTCTAGACTGCACTGATATCAGAACTGCTATGTAAACGCGAAATATTTTAGCTTAATTAAATTTTACTTCATTTTTTGTGTATTTTAAAGCTTCAAATTATTTAAATGTGGCTTTGTGTGTAATCTTCACAGGTGTGAATTAAATTCACCATTTAGTGTAAATCGGCTTGAAGTTCACTTCAACGTGATGTGTGATATTGTAGTGTTGATACTTCTCTGTTTAAGAGTCCGTCAAAAAAGTGCGTGTGTTGTAATTTTATAGTTGTTATTATTACGAATATAAATGACAGATAAACTTGAAGCTATTCAACAGACATCAGCGTTTCTTCTTCCCCATCCAGAATACAAGAGGCGAAACTTTCCGTAGCTTGAAAACAAGTGACATCTAGCGGAAGCCGACAAGTTTATAATAAAAATATATGACAGGCCATTCTTCTATTCTCTGTTTTCTTTTATTATTCAGCTTCCGATTATGTTTTTATCTCTCGTATGTCTTTTCTGAAAACTGAGATGGTCAGTCGAGATGAATTGGACTGGCGAGATGGAAATTTTGGATGAAGTCAGGTGTGCTGTAAAGGAACAATGCGTAAGATGCAAATTTTATTTTAAAAACCCCTCTTTGTATTGTCCCTGTGCCAGTCCGCGATATTTCATTCTGCCCGAAGTATCGGCATCTTAAAATTCATAAACGGTTTTAAAACAACCCAAAAGAGAGCAAATTATTGATTTTATAGGCACTAGTGTTAAATTACGAACAGGAAGTTCACACAGGTACAGGAAGTAACAACACGATTAGTAAAGAAGAAGATATCTGAAAATACTAACCAGCCCTAGGGTCGAAGAAGATGAATATGAATATGAAGAAGAAGAAGAAGAAGAAGGGAGAAGAGGATGAAATGGGGGAAAAAGGAGAGATCAGGAAAGAACATAGATTAATTCTATGATTTTCTGCGTGAACGGACTGAAAATTAAGAGAGCAGAAAATTGACTTCACCAGTGATAGTAATTTTCGTAGTACTTGTGAGATTATCACATATTAATATCTGTAATATTACCTTTGGAAGTGCATTCCACCGGTCTGTGTTACAACGCATTCGGAAAAAATATATAGATCGATACTCTACTTGAATTTATTGGAGTGTAATATTCAAACTCCTTCTTGTGTGATATCAAACATTTCGTTTATTTTCATATGCATTTCTTAGAGACAAAACTGATTGTTAAGAAGGTAGCAGAACTGCACTGATTATAGAGTCAAAAATTATATTTCCTTGCGTTTTCCTTGAATATTCACAGTTTAGAAAAATGTTTCAATTAATTGTTCAGTATGTCAACTACATACCTCAATATATATATATATATATATATATATATATACATCATTTTATCTAAGAAGGATATATTTTACATATCGCCAAAGGTTTTTGTCAAACGCAGAGATTTTTTTTTAATTCATTTGTATTTACCCTTCACGAACCAAAGTTAAACTCTTTAGTACACTCTCAGTATAAAAGTAATAGAACTACATTATTATTATTATTGAAAATAAAATTTAAGGACTGAAGCTCCTATAAATAAGACATTCCACTGAGTGTTCACATTATGAGCTTATAAAAAGGCATTAAAACCTAGAGCCATTCCACTCCAGCAGAACCCGCCAAGCCAAGTCACATATCACATGCAAATCATAGAAGCACATGTCTTGGATTCTGAAGTTTCCTGGAAGTGAATTTGTATGTTGGTTGGTAGCCTGTGTCTGATAGCCTCTTCCTTGAATGTGGGGCAGGAATATCTCTCCAGTGCCCCGAACAATAGATTTATATCCCGTTTCTTGAAAACACCAAAGATGTGTCACATGCATGAGGAAACCAACTTGTCTTCATGCATCTGTATCTTTTTTACTCCTATCTTTTCACTTCTCTCTTTTTTTGGGGGGGGGGAAAGGGGATTTTGGGCATTGTGTATGCTTGACATATTCTTGTTCCTTGTCATTCTTTATTTATTGTTATTATTATTACTCTTACAGCTCTCAATATGGAAGGCCTACAGCAAAATCTATCCTTATATACTGACTCGTACTTACGTGACGTTCCACTACAGAATTAATTCAAGCAGCAATAAAGAATGAAACCCTCGTTATTACTTGTAAACTTCCTTGCCCTTCAGTTCCTGGTGACTAGCTTGTTTTGTGCCCTTTGCTCATATTTCTCAATAGCTCTATATTCACTCTGCCTTGTCCCTTGCCCGAATATGGACCATCCAGTTTAGCCCCCTCGTTCACAGGAAGAATAAAATGGAGGAGACATGATTTACATTACCTCTCTTTTCACATATTGCCTATTCAGATACAATATTTCTATATTTAATAGACACATTAAATATTGCATTATGTGACAAATTCTTATTATTTGGTAAATAAGCCGTGACATCTTCACGTGTGTACCGTGCATCAGTGACGGTTAAAACACTTTATTATTCAACAGATGCACAAATATATAATTCGTTAATACAATTAGAATTATTTTAAAATGTTTTAAAATAATTAAAATTCCTCCAACATGTTTCGGATCACAAGGGATCCATCATCAGGGAGCTTTATACTGTGCTTGGATAAAAATTTCAGAAATGGTTCTATCGTGTTCGTTGATATGGACGTAGTCGGTGTTACGGCAGCATATTTGCCCGTGGTGCGTGTGTTTAATGCACAGTCTAGAAAGGCACTGTTTGTGTACGGCACAGTCTAGAGAGGCACTGTGTGTTTACTGCACAGTCTAGAGAGGCACTGTGTGTGTACTGCACAGTCTAGAAAGGCAATGTGTGTGTACGGCACAGTCTAGAGAGGCACTGTGTGTGTACTGCACAGTCTAAGGAGGCACTGTGTGTGTACTGCACAGTCTAGAGAGGCACTGTGAGTGTACTGCACAGTCTTGAGAGGCACTGTGAGTGTACTGCACAGTCTTGAGAGGCACTGTGAGTGTACTGCACAGTCTTGAGAGGCACTGTGTGTGTACTGCACAGTCTAGAGAGGCACTCTAAACTGTGCAGTAGATACACGCACCACAGGCAAAGATGCTGCCGTAACACCGACTAAGTCCATGTCAACGGACACGATAGAACCATTATTGTAATTTTAGCCAAGCACTGTATAAAGTTCTCTGATGATGGATCCCTTGTGATCCGAAATATGTTGGAGCAATTTTAAATATTTTTAAATATTTTATAATAATTCTAATTGTATCTACGAATTATATATTTGTGCATCTGTTGAATAATAAAGTGTTTTAAGCCGTGACATCTACATTAGCAGAGCGACAAAGTACGAGCTTTCACATTTACGCCAGAGGAAGGCAGTTTTCTCTTCGCTGCTACGTTTATTCCAATACTGAGGTCCACCCAGCATCTTATACGCCACAGTGAATACCAGCGCTTAGGGTAATTCAAGCGGGACGCGATGATGAAAATTCACTTCCATCTCGAAATGCGTGAAATTCCTCATGCTTCCTCATGGCTTGACATTTCAACACACGAATAAATTCGACTAACCCGAAAGAGAAACGTACATTGCAGGGTTATGTGAAGAGAGCGCTAAAGAAAATATTTGGACAGTAATAAGAGGTAGAGGTAATTACTGAATGAGCAGCTTTATGATTTATACTTTTTATCACATAGCCTTGTGATTATCAAATTAAGAAGAAAAGGGCCGTCAAACATATAGAAGGCAGAACAATTAATAAATTAATACAGGAAGTTACACCGAAAAAACTGAACTTTGGAGACCTGGCCATATATATTAAGATCTGTATTAAAGGAATATAAATGTAAGGGCTGGATTAATCTGGCTCAGGATAGGAAACATTGGTTGTAAATCGTGGAACAGCAATGACATTTCTGATCTCACGACGGACGGGAACTTCTGTTTGTTGCGATGTTACAAACTTCTCAACGAGGACTATATTCCAGTCAGTTTGTGCGACCACACCCATCTCCAGAATAATTCAAAAACTAGAACCACTAGGCTGTAAAACCAGATATTATTTCACAGAGGAGGCGCAGGTCTGTCGCTTTCACAATGCATTCTGACAGGCCTTCAAACCCTCTCACTCCTTTTTCTACTTCATACTGTCTGATGTCTACCGGGACTAAAACGGCCAGGCGTTGAAGTAAACAACTCCATCTTGTACCTGTGTCAGCAATTTAAAGGCGGGTAGCTTGGGCGAAACTATGGCAAATCAATTTTGCGGTGATGATCAACAGGAAGACAACCCACAGAAACGAGCGTTGCGGGAAAACAGGGGCTGCCAGGGGGAACGTTGATGTTCAGGACTATCAGGGCGGTAGTCAGCTTAAGACATTAAGCAAGGCCGCTGCTCTGAAGATGGCCACATCGGGCCGGAGCGAACATGACGGCAAGTGAGAACTGGCAGACTGTTGCAGCAGACGACGATGGCGAGTAGGGAGTTCGGCACGTCCAACGTGGCCAAAGCGAGAGTACAGGCAAGTATGGAGACCGGAGACCAGAAAAGACTCGGCTACCAGGTGACTCACGAAGACGCACATACTAGCCTCCTTACCCACCTCTGCCGTCCTCCTCCGCCGGCTAGCTTATGTAATGCTTCTGCGTGCTGAAGCTTCCTGCCTGCTGGCTGCTACTTTTGGTCGCTTCTCCTGGTGAGTCACTGTCCTCCGAATATGACCTCCCGGCGCCCTCGTCGTCTCTCGTGGTTTTCCTCCATGTCCTCCACATATCATCTCCCCTCATATTCTACACTCAGAAGTACTGTTTGCTGAATGCATTTGCCTGATACTTCTCCTTTTTGGCTGCCAGTGCAAGGTGGTTCATGCTCTTTTGTCCACTGCTGGTAACTATGTACATATCGTCTTATCTACTGCTGACAGTTGACTGGCCTCCCTTTCCATCACTACAGACAACTTTGGCGTTCCTTACTCATGGCCATTCCCATCTGGCTGCCAGTAGGTCGGCATGTCGTCAGATCTCAGGGTAATTAAATCTTAGGCTATTTTCAGTATATTATTCAGTTTGGTTTGGTTGAGACTAGAGATATTGGAATGTCGCGGTCCTGGCAGCTTATCATGTTTATCAATACCGTCTACAGGTCCGTGACTTTGATCGCGACTACCATTGGTGTTACACATTCTTTTTTTAACCTACGTGTTCCGTTGTATTAAATGTTATATTGAAAAGTAACATTTGATTACCATTAAACTCATATATTTATTTAGTCAATGAGATGTATCCAGGTAAGATAAGACGATAACTCGGTAATTATCACTACTGATATTAACTAATTTTAAATTGAGGTGTCACATGTTTCAATAACTATGAAATTTTATACTCACAATCAACATGTTTTATGGAATAATCAATGAATTTAAACCTCAGTCTACTTAAACATAAACAATAAGCAAATTTGTCTTACTTTTCTGTAACAATGTAGCCTGAACATGACCAGAACATGGTCGAAAAATATTCCCTGTAATTTGGTAGCAAAACCAATAAATATTTGTGTTGATGTTAACCAAAGTTTACTTTGTAACACAGTTGAAGAAACAAAGTGGAGGAAGACACGAGGATTTCCTCTCAGACGTTCCGAACGTGACGAAATTTTTCGTCACTGGGAGAGACTCTCCCTTCACAGGTGCAAAAAATTTAGAAATTATACAAAGTTCTATGAATGTAAATATGAAAAATTTGCGTTTATAACTTAACTGTTTGTAAACAGAGTTTAGTTTTCTTCCTCGGCGCAGCTGTAGTCTACAAGATTTGTCACAGACATTAGTGAAGCAGGGCGACATTATCAGGCTAAATTCCATTTAAGGTACACAATGCAAATCTCCTGAAATACCATTTAAGGTACACAATGCAAAACTCCTGAAATTCCATTTAAGATACACAATGCAAACTCCAGAAATTCCATTTAAGGTACACAATGCAAAACTCCTGAAATTCCACTTAAGGTACACAATGCAAAACTTCTGAAATTCCATTTAAGGTACACAGCGCAATAGTCCTGAAATTCCATTTAAGGTACACAATGCAAAACTCCTGAAATTCCATTTAAGGTACACAATGCAAAACTCCTGAAATTCCATTATAACCTCACTTTTATATGTCACTTTCTTTATACAGTCGTCACAGATATACACACAATGTGCATACATATGTTGCTGATTAAAGCGTAATAATATTAAAGGAAGGTTTACTTGGAGTTATTTGAAACGTGTCAGGCAAATCTTTGAAGGGCTGTTTGTGGCCTAAACACCCGAAAAGAAATAAAAAGGTACTTTTATTCGACATAAAATTTAATGTTATATTACCAAATATTTTCTTTTACTATGTACGAAATTTTTGTTAATGATAATCACGTGGGATCGAAAAATTTTGCATCAAGACCTTCGTTAAATTTAAGATTCGTACATAAAAGTTAATTAACTGATCATAACGACTGATTTATTTTAAGTTCATTGTTTTATATTATGAATTTCATTGTGTTAACTGTAAAATAGATGAGTAAGCCAATAACCATCGGACGCAGCTTTATAAAGTATTAAAACAGCAACTTGTTTCGACCCTATAGGCTCAAAATCAGGGTCACTTTTAGAACATATTAAAAGAAGTATACCTGTTGCACAGTGGAAGGAAGATCTCAATTCTTATAAATATAAAGACAATTCAGTCTTTCTTCAATACATTCAATTTTCGTAAAAAATAAGGCGATGTTAAACTTTTACAGTCATTTGGAATATGACAGATGTCGGTGGTGGCTACTGGTAGTTGATTGTATATGATGCTTTATTGAATGTCAGGTACTGTGTGGTGTTTTCATACTTGGTGATGTACTGAGGTGACAATATCGTAGGTCACTTAGGTAGTATACGTATATGTACATTTCACATCGTGGCTTTCGACATAAGCCACGAAGAAGCGAGATCTTACATCCACAAGGCAACATGTTTACTCTTTTTAGTATGTTCTCAAAGTCAGCTTCGTGATAACCCTACAGGGTCGAATCATGTAGCTGTGTGAATACTTTGTAAAGTTTTGTTCGATGGTTATTTGTTTACTTCTTATTCCTTTAAGGTAATTTACCTTTATATTTACCATTTACTCGACACTTCAGAAATATTTTTCGTTTATGTCAGCCTCCAGATATTACGAGTTTGTCTTATGTCATGTGACACCATGTAGTTTGATAGAGATTTATCGATATACCGAAGCAGCTTGCTGCAGCCCTTGAAGATGTAAGCAGTAGAATCCTCCGACCTGGACCTGTGTACCGAACTATATAATAATTTGCTCTGCAGATTTTCGTCCTGATGGAAAGCAGTCGGGACGTGTGTAATTTGACCACTCGCTTCCATTTAGTTTTAAACTTAAGAATACTTTCAGCTATAACTTCCTTCCATAGGCATCTTCCCATAAGCATGGGACAACTTTAAGTTTTATTTTACTCAACCCTATCCTTTCCAATCCACCATTCATCACCGATACATTCTGTTGCACTTGTAGCATCTGACACATTTTTATCATGCAAACGCAAAACACGAAAAACAAACACCCACGTTTACAATCTTCTTAGCCATGAAAGTGTATTTAATGATCATATTTATTATCACGTTCCTTAACTACGCTTTATTATCTATTGAGGTTTTATGGTGACGAAAAGGATATTGTAGGAAGGTTATGGAAAAAGAATCGAGGATTTTGATGGAAATATATATATATATATATATATATATATATATATATATATATATTGGGGGAGGGGGGAGTAACAACTCGTTTAGGGGACCTGGCGTTTTGTTCTGAAAGCAAGAACAAAAAATAGTAAGGTGAGTTTTGTTATTCTATGCCTCCATTTTTGTAAAGACCCATTGGAAATAATATGGAATAGTAACACAGCGCAGATAGACCCATGTTCAATGCTGTTCAAATATTTTCCACAATGCCTAAACCACGTTATGCCAATGAAGACTGTTAATTAACTGCGGAGTAAGCCTATTACTATCTGATGGTTACGGAGATAAGAGCCAACCAGGCTATTCACTATTGCATATATCTGGAACATCTGACGTCCTGTTTCAATAAATTACTAGTATTTATATTTTTAGAATTAATTATGGTTCTGATAATGATTTGGGTGGGAAGAATTAATATTAACAACCAATTCGAAAATTGATCCCCGGAGGGTTCAGCAGTCTCATCACCATTTCCTCTAATACTGTACCTGTATATTCCCTCGCTACTTGCAGATTAATTTAAACATGCTTCTGTGACTTCACTTTCCAGCCTGTAACCATTCATTACTTCGCTGGAGCCATATAACCTTAGAACTCATCCTGTATGGTAACCCACATGTACATGACAGAATGATACATGTAATCAAATTAAGCAGCAACATCGAAGCTTTTTGATTATTAAATACCTATCTTACGTTACATTCAGCTATGGAGATAGTAACCACACCCTTGCTAAAACGCAACGGGTTAGGTATAGGGTGATTACAAAGTCTCGTATATGTAAACCGCACGAAAGGACTAATTGCTTATTTTATTTATTGTTAATTAAAGTGTTGTCAACAAATCAGACTGTGTAGTGTCAAAAGTAAGCATGACTAGTGAGTAATGTACAGGAAACTACGTCACAGAGAACGTGATCGATTTTGCAACATAGGCTTTAGGGGACTCAGAATAACCACAAGAATCGTTGTGGGACGTAAGTTGAACCAGAAGCTTCCGCATTATAAAGCAGTGTGATGTAGACTTTACTCAGACATGTTTATGAACGGACGAAACAGCTTCTTGTAGAGCCATGTCAAAATCAAATTGGTTTTTGGAAAAGTAAATGCTTAAATGTCGTCAGAGTAACAATCTATGTGGATTAAATACCTGTTTTTTATCTCTCATATATTCGTGGTATTGTTATATCTTTTCTCTCTATTTATTTGACTTACTGAAGGTACAGTACGTACAATATTAGCCTCACAATTTGTTTTCTCATTGAATATATTTGTTTTATCATATGGATTCTTCATATCTCAGGACTATTGTTTATTACAGTTATTGTTTTCATTCATTCATTACGTAACATGTCTTGAGACAGTCCCACAGAGCGCAATATAGTGTTTCCTTTCCCATATTCCAGTATTTTCTCTTTTCATTAAGTCATCCAGTAGCTGCTAACGTCTTCCTCGTCTTCTCGTCCTCTTATCTCTCCTTTGCCTTTCCTGCAACAACGTGTTTTGGAAGGAGTTCCTATATAGAAGGTGACCGATCCAGTTGGACTACTTTTTTTATTGTATTTAGGATTGTCCCTTATTCTTTGTTCCTATTCGGTACGTCATTTCTCATAATATAAGTCTATCTTCTCCGGTTTCACATTTAAAATCTTTCAACGTATTTCCGGTCCCCCATCCGAAGTGTCCAAGTTTCAGCATCAAAAATATCTATGCTCTAAATGTAGAAATTCTCCGGTTTCTGCCTTAAATTGAAGTCAAATTTGCTGGAAGAACGAGCCTTCTTCTTGTTAAATGCCCCTTTCGCTATAGCAGTCCTGAATTCATGTGTACCTGTTACGCCCTTTTTTACCAGACTACCCACATAGCTGAAGTATTCCATATTTTCCAATTGCGCTTAATCTATATATTCTGTACTGAGGAAGGTTGTGTTGAGGTTCACAATACCTTATTTTTTTCCGCATTTTTTTCCATCCCATAGATTCTTGCACCTTCAACTACGTTATAAATGGTGCCTTATAGTACAGTTTCTTGCCTTGTTTATTAAAATGCTGATGTTAAAATTAATAAAATAATTATAATCATTGATTTTTGAGCTTCATACCAGTTACATCTACATCCTCTTAGATCGTGGAATATTAAATAGTAAATACGTATTTTTGGCTTTTAAAATTACACTAATCTCGTTTGTTTCTGGCTCGTAAATTTTATACATAGTGTCAAGTGATAAGATACTTTTCCTGCCCTTGTTCCTAGTTAACTCTTTGTGTTTACATTGGTCTGAAAATTGCCATCCTTTATCGATTGTCGTTTACTATTAACTACTTACTGATTGTATAAATTCTGTTTTCAAACTTCGTTAGTTGCTTTAAAGTGTCATGTGGTCTGGGCACATGAAAATTAAATGCCTTTCGTTACTTGTCTGGCAAAATGGTCTTTTTTCGCCCGCTTGTGTGTGTGTGTGTGTGTGTGTGTGTGTGTGTG
>Ga0123354_10010864_pt1 | contig 14048 bp, 6 predicted proteins | sample TergutLab28metaG_2_FD_97872 | JGI IMG/M metagenome (GOLD analysis project Ga0123354, IMG submission 97872) | Labiotermes labralis P4 segment gut microbial communities from Petit-Saut dam, French Guiana - Lab288 P4 | ecosystem: Host-associated > Arthropoda: Insects > Digestive system > Gut ... | reverse complement strand
TTACCTCTCCTACTCTACGGTGCGCCGGTATGGGCAGAGGCTATGAGGTTTGAATACAACAGGATAAAATACGTTAGGGTACAAAGGCTAATGAACATAAAAATAGCCAAAGCATTCCGCACTTCATCGAGTGAAGCACTCTGTATTCTAGCTGAAACGACCCCGATAATTATTAGAACAGAAGGGGCTCTTAAGCAATATTTTCTTAGAAAAGGAAAAGGAAACCTAACTCAATCAATTGACCTGGAAGTGGAACCTAAGAATTGGCCACATCCTGCTGAAGTGGCCGCATTTATAGTAGGGAAGGAATATGGAAACGAAACCATACAGATGTACACTGATGGGAGCAGAAACGAACAAGGGGTCGGGGCAGGAGTAGCGATGTTCTCAGGAAACGAACTTGTTACAACACTAAAATACCGGATGGATAACAGATGTTCCAATAATCAGGCGGAGCAACTAGCGATAACCAAGGCTCTAGAAGCATTAGAAAAGAAAGACATCAGGAAAATAGACCACGCACTGCAGCAATAATCACGGACAGCAAAATTTCCCTGGACTCAATCAAGAATGTGAACAACCACAGCTATCTAATCGAAGAGATAAAGGAGAGACTATGGAAACTGGAGAGATCCAACTGGGCAGTTACGTTTGTATGGGTCATGTCCCATGCAGGGATTCTTGGAAACGAACTGGCTGATCAACTGGCCAAAACAGCGGCGCGGGACGAAGATATGACAACATCCTTCAGCAGAATACCTTTGAGCACGCTGTTCCGGGAGCTAGAGGACGAATCCAAGCTAAAATGGCAACAAAACTGGGAGGAAAGCCCTAAGGCAGCTCTAACAAAACAATTCTACCCAAACATCACAGAAAGACTCAAATCGAAAATTGTCATAACCTCTAACTTCACAGCTATGGTTTCAGGACACGGTAAAACCAGAACCTATCTACACCGATTCAAATTATTTGAAAGTGCAACATGTCCTTGCAACAAGGGGGAACAGACTACCGACCACCTGATATATCATTGCACCCTTCTTCAACAACAAAGGGGAAGACTCGAGGATACATTTCAACATGGAATCTGGCCAATAAGCAAACACGAACTAATAACCAAACATCTAAAATCATTTATGAAATTCACAAACTCAATAGACTATGACAAACTATAGTGAAGAAGGAGTAACTACAAAGTGCTAAGAGACATCAATCGATGGTTATACATTGTAAAGGGAATGCAGTGTCCTACGCCTAGAGCAGAGGCAGACCCTGCGTCCTCTACCTATAACCAAGTACCAATAGCTAGTTACATTATAGTATGTAGTATCACTTCCGGGTGATAGAGCATGCTTAATAATAAATAATAATACATACATACATACATACATACATACATATACCCACATAATACACTCACACTTTTATGCATATATAGACTTCGCCACATTCATTGCTCTCTCGAAACTGCCACAAAATATTAATATCGAAACAAGCAACTTAATTTCATTTAATAATATTTCATTCACCCAGCGACAGATTTGCTTGTTCGTAAGTTAGTTGGAATTCATCATAATATAACCGTGTTTAATTAATCCGACTCAAAGTTTCAACATTTTTAACTTTACCGCACACACGTATTCTCTGTTTGACTCTAACGTTCCATCTCATGACACCGTCCGGACTTCATAAAACGTAATATTCTCTTAAGGAGAGTACTCATAACCTTATAGTAGGGCAAATAACTGGACATTAACTGTAAAATTATGGCGTAAAATTATTTTAACAGTAGGTCTGTTTACATTTTACAATTCTGGATTTCATACTCCAACAATAAATAAGGTTTGGGTATACTTCAGTAGAGGGTACTCGCGATTTTTTTCTGTGACAGACAGACAGACCATAAAAGAACCGAAGTAAATTGCACTACGTTCTATATACTGCACGATATTCTGTTAGGATCATCAGAGTATGGAAAATGGCATGAAAGGGCCATGCATTATGAAGCCATTTGTTAGACCTTCGACAGGGATGGCAAGAAAATACTTCAATACCTGTAAATAAACGAGTGTAATATGTCAATAGTTACTGGATTGAAACTCGCTCAGAGCACAGTCCAGTACTGGGTGCTTGTAAACATGCTAACTGAAGTGTTTTTCTTGATTACCTATTCTAGGATGACTGCTTCTCATGGACTTATTTGGGATGCACACTGCAGAGGAACTGGTCATTTGTTATAAAGACATAAACAATACATTCTGTTATACATACAGACTTAGTTAATTTAGTGAAAATAAAGGTCATATTCCTTCATTGTGTTACACATCAATTTATTACCAAACATGACCTTATTCTTTTATTTTGTGCGGACCGCAATGCACCACACGTACAGCATCACAGCAGTCACGAAGAATATCGATATTTTTTGCAATAATTTAGGTCCTATTCTTATTATAATGAATTCCCTTGACTTCATGCCATCTTTCATAAAGCGGCCTGTTTCAGTGGCATTGATCTACATTACGTGCACATAACAGCGTGGCCCAGTGTCGTGTGCTGTATCACCCGATAGCACTGAGGCATTGCCGTTTAATGTAGGCGAAAGGTATTGCCTAAATTGATATTTACGCGTTAAAACAACGTTTCGTAACCCTTTTGGTACCAACGACCCCTTACACCGTCTCCATAAATTCTACGTATTTCCTCCCCAGAATTACCTCAACTTGAGTAAATTAATGTAATATTTAAATTCAGAATATTTACAAACAAGAAGTATACTCGTACTTAAAATGTAATAAAATGAAAAAATATTTTAAAAGTACATTTTCTTAGCAGCAGAAACAATAAAACAACAATGTAAAAGAGAATATTCTTCACGATCTGCATGGTATGAACTGCGTGATTATAGGTTAATAAATACTCGTCGAAATGGTGGTGGTGGCTACGTCTAGTAACTGTACACTTAAAAGTACACAAGAAAACTCTGTAACTTGCGCAAAGAGTGTGTTTGTGTTTTCTATGACTCCCTGAATAAGAAGTGGTTACTGAGAAACTGAGGGATATCATATGGCAAAACGTAACCACGTATTGCCATATCATGACGCGGGAAATGGAACTTTATGGCTCAAACGGATCAGTCGTCACATGAGTAGTAAATACAAAGTGTGGTGTTTGTTTATATATAGCAAAATTTTGCGTCGCATTAGCATTTGGGCATAACAACGAATTCAGTCACAGCAGAGAGCAAGGCAAGAGACCTCATTAGCGGACGGTTAGCCATGACGTTTACGGAATCCAAAAGCTGAGATGCATTCTCTCTCTCTCTCTCTCTCTCTCTCTCCTTTCTCGGAATTTATGATGTTGTGTGCGCACACGGGATTTTTAACATAAATTGATAATTTCAGTTTTCCTTACTCTGGGTAATTGGTGGAATGTGGTGGAATTATAACTTGGTCTAGCTCGTAAGTTCAAATGTACACACTGGCATTTAAAACCGGAAATATTTATAATACGTCTCAGAGAACATCCTTCAAACTTATATAAGTTGTTCAAATGTTATAATAAAAGAGAAGTGTGTAACAAAGGCTTGAATATAAGGCAATTCATATTGCTATTCCACTGACTATCAATTACAAAATAATTTTGTGACGTTTCGATTTTTGATGGAACTGGATGAAAACATCACAGATCGCCTGTGTGTTCGGATATTCGTGGGGGATATTTCACAAAAGGCCATCGTAACACGAAACTGTATGCAATAAATACATCTAATGAACGCTATTTAAGAGTCCTATGATTAAAGCATGTCCTTCACTACGTTCCTGAATTATTCCGAAAATAATGTATGTTCTGTTTAACCCTATTTTCGTTCCTTATTAACCCCCTCACTCGCTTTGTCTTTTCTTTTATGGGTATTCAATTAAGGAATGGCAAAAACTGAACGTAGGGTAATGAAAAAATAGCTCACGATTAACAACGGAATTCACGTTGTGTGTAAAAGGTAAATTTTCCCTAAGCTTCATTAAGTATGAATTCAGTGTAAGCGATAAAGCGTATGTGTGTAAAATTTATTGCCATAAACACTCACTCAACCGGCTCTCATGACACTGATTCATCATTCACGTCAGTCTGTTTATTCGCATTGAATCACGTTTACTCACTGTACATAAAGACTCCTAACATATTACAAGGAAAGGATATTCCTCACGTTGAGAAAGAAAGAGGCGGCATCCAGGTAGAGAAGAAGCAGTTGTGAATAGGTTGTAAAGCAGATGTGGACAGCCAAAAGGGGATGATCCCCCCTCCCCAACTAGATTTTAAAAACCGTAAATAAGTAAAATAAATAGGAAGTTATGAAATGTCCCAGAAGATTTCAGATTTTGTATGGATTCATTGACTCACAAAGAGGTTAGAATGGAGGAGTCTTGTCAGCACAGTAACGAACTAATGCGTTTTATAGATAGCCATCGTTATCAGAGTACATACGTTACTTGTTAAATGTCTCCCAGCCCCCGTATTGAGGAAGTCAATACCTTGACGTGGAACATCCCGCTGTGATATGCACAGAGTAAATTAAGGAGTGAAGACTGGCAATCAACACCACGTTTGAATGTTCTGTTTGCATGGCAAGATACCATCAATCGTAGTTGTGACTGATTTTCTTTAAATCGTTGGTTACTGAAGTATGCAGTACCTTCCAGAAGCGCACTCTCTCAGCACCGAAATATACTCTGATGCAGGTTCATGAAATTGTTTATCCTCACAAAACACAGCTTTTATAAATGCTTCGATATTAGCAGAAAGGAACGAGTCTTTCTTTGGTAAGGAGTAAATCCGCATTTAAAAATATCATCCCATCAAACTCTCCAGATTTAAACCCTGTAAATCATGATGAAAATAAAACTAACAGCACTGTGTACGTATCTGAAGGTACGCATGTAAAGTCTTGTGAGGAATAACGCAGTGTAGACGGGTATATAATCAGTGGCGATTCAGAAGAACTTCTTCTCTTTATATATTCTATACTTGTATGACAAGCCAACAAAAGCACATTTATAAATATGTTCAAACACATATTACTGAAATTCACCAACAAGTTTCATTCACTCCTGTGACCATCAGGGTGTCTTGTAACAAGAACAGAATCAGTATACAAATAATTGTACAAGACACCCCGGTGGTGGTCACAGGAGTGACCGAAACATTTTGGTGAAGAGTAGAAATATGTGATTGAACAAATTTACAAAAGTGCATTTGTTGGTTTATCGTGTAATTATAAAACATCCTTTAATGCAGGGACATGGAACACACACAGTTCCTCCTTTTAAGTTCAGGGGAGAATACTGGAGTCAGCAAGCTCTTCCTATTCACCAGCAATCACATAACCAGCAACACGAAACCGTGCAACAAGACAACCATCGTCACTGTAAAAAAACTCAGTCTCACAATTCCAGGCGCTCGACACAAATTTTACAGACGTTGTTGTAACGCACACCTAATTTCGACATGTCCATCCCGTCACAAGACCTTGCAGCTCCTGCTCAAATAATGAGGAACAGTTTGTGCCATCCGATCTTATCTGACGTCGACCGTGACCTTGAGGACAGCTGTTATAACGGCAAGCCTTAACAGCAGCTCAGAGAAAGGGTACTGCAGCACCTTCGTACTCACACTTACGATAGGTGCATTTGTCAGACAAAACACGCAACAACAGATCGTCCAAACACAAGTCGGATGAATGCTTGAGCTGCGAGTTCCACTGTCAGGGGCTTTCAAAACAATACGACGTCACCTTGTTCTATTTCACGTGGGTTACCTTGAATTAGCCACTTATTATTCCCTTATTTAACGGCACGGAATTTTGGACACCACCTTTGTCGAAACAATTCCGAATTTAAAATTCACATCTTTCCTCTGATGTCATAACAGATTACATTTAATGTTGTCTATGTAATTAAAAGCTTAGATCTTGCGAAGCTTTTGGCAGAAAAGCAGTTTTGAAAGAGATTCACGACTTAACGTCTCTTGTTCAGTTGCTCTCCAGCTGTTTAATTTATTGTAAACACAGTAATTTTAACAGAAGCTATGCAGAATTATGAACATGCTCAAACATACTTCAAGCCTACAAATACTGTATTGGGTAACTGCATTTTATACTCTCACTCTTCTAACTGGATATAATTCTTTACAGTCCACAGTAAACATGTACGCTCATTACGACTTAAAGTTTAGTACAAACTACATTATGCGAAGTTGCTGAATCTGCACGCAATTGGCAATCTGGCTGTGTGAAATCGCTTTACGTTGAAATTTGAAAATAACTTCTTTATAACCAGTTCGTCACACAAGGTATTTTCAGCCTGCAACATTTGAAGGAAATGCTATAGACTTCTCAGTGCTTTCATTTATATTTTCAGGAACTACCGTCCACCGTTAATATTACATTTAAATATTACAGCAAAGGCTCGGTATATCAGATACTCGATCAGAGTAACCTGATTGATTTTCCCCACACAAGTACGTTTTGCTGTAGCAGGTATTTCGACTACGACCATCCTAGAGATATAAAATAACCCCTAATTACGTCTGGTCTAGTGTTTACACTCATTTTCAACAACTTATGCCAAAGCTTATTTCCCAGACTTTGTTAAGGAGAGTATATCTTCCTTTAAGTGTTATTCTTTTGGGGGAAACACAGAAGGTAATAAACTTAAAACCAGAATTACGTGCGTGTGTAATCATCGGCTGCAGATTTATTTCTCCGATTTAGAGTTTAAAAGAAGAGAGGTTATTAAAATGCAAATTACAACTGACCCAGTACTATATCGCACTTCACATTCCTCGAAAATTAATTTTTGTGACTATTATTCATCATCCCTCTTATAAACAGGCCCTATTCATTTGAAGATCGCAGTTCCTTCCAGAAGTGTATTAAAAATTTCTGCAAAATTGTTATCAGGTACCAGATACAAGTGTCATTTAAGTTTCGGCTTAACAAATGCCTAGTTAATTAAAATATAAACCAATGTCTTCTTTTTTACCAAATGACGCCGGAAGTAAGACTTAAGGCACTGTTTCTCAATGCCAAGTTCCATTACTTCTCTAAGTACACATTCAGTGACCTTTCAGAGTTTAAAACCACACGAAAATTGCGTCATCAATAATGTGCATCTGGACTCGTTATATCTCGGAGGTAAACTATCGCCCTGTGAAGAGAGAAAAGTGATGTCGCAGATTGGTACGTGCAGAATTTTAACCCAACCTTGGGCCAGTTTACACGCCATGAAAAAAACTGTATGGTACAGCACCTCATTTTGCTTACACATGGCATTTAATTGACATAAGCTGATTGAGCTTAATGATGTGGACACGGTTTTTATAGAGATGTTATTTCTTTCAGAAGATACTTCTAACAGGTCGATTAGCAATTCATTATTAACTAAAAAGCTTTTGTCAGCGAGGTGCCTACTTTGTCAGTGTCTAACAGTACAGTTCTTTGTACGTCTCAGAGAGTTCAAACTGTGCATTTGGCCACTAGGTGTATTACAATGAAGACAAATTGTAGGTTCCTTTGGTGACTCTTGAGTTTAAAAAAGTAACAAGTTACGGACTTCGAAATACATCTGTTCAATTTAGTAGTATTGTCGTCAAGTTTATTTAGCATTAGTACGAAGCTGTGAACTCTGTGAATGGAATAAGATCAACAGTGATAAGGTTATGGACAGAACACGCATGGACAACTTCTATACTTTTGAATTCAGATAGGCTAAAAAGAAAGTTCCCGCATGCATTCGGATGTTTATATTCTGGCGTCAAAATCACTATGGGATTTCCTGAAAGTCGTTTTATTCCATAAATTTACCTTATGACACTTGTAGAATAAATTTGCAAATAATGGAAAATTTAAATCCATTTACATTGAGTGTTAAGCCTGCATTTAATATTGCAAACAAGCGAAAAGAGTAAGAAGAGAGCAAGGGGGACTGCGGAATATTATATGTCACTATTATGGGAAAATTATTTCCCCATAATCAGCAGGTAAATAAAGTTTTAACAGTGATGTTAGGTAAATGTGCGTTTTAATTTCAGTGATTAATTAAAAGCAACAGATTATTTTCATATCGTGATATTTATAAACACAGCATCCATGATGTGAAATAACACGCCAGTCTGACTCGACTGTGCAGTGTTGAAATCTTCCGCCTGAGTCCCTGATCGCTAAAGAACTCACTGTTCAAATTACTGTTCTCGTGCAATTGTATCCGGGTCATAAAATTGAACAAGGACATAAGTCTGTGCCGCAAGCAATAATATCCCTCGCACTTCAATGGGTAAATGGCCTCAGAGCAATGACTGCATAACCTACAATTAGGGAAGCACAACGTCCTTGCAAACATCCGCGTAATGTGAAATCCCAAGTGCCGCAAAAGACTGTCAGATTTGTTATGCTAGAAACACTGAACTTTTAGTGTAAATTTTGCTGTTCAGTACAAGCACGTTCAACAACAAGAAGTGCATATATTTGTAACCTCAAATAAACTAACTCCGGTACCGACAACCACCAGTGAGAAACGCTCAGTGACTGGGAGCACCGTACTACACACTAAAAACACACTACTGACGGGCGTGACAAAAATAGCCTGATACGTTGTTACTAATTTTTCGAAAGAACCGCTCGTATCCAACTTCGGGGTGCCAACAGCCTACGCAGGAATCTACTGTCTCATCTTCGGACAGAAGTAGAAACAATTCTAAACTTAAGATTGCAAAAGCAAGTTCGTCCGAAACGCTGGGAAAAGCCTAGCGGAAAATAGAAGCCACAACAAAAAAAATGTAATTTTAAACAGGACCAGCGACATAAACTCAAATCTAGCAGCATCAGCGGCAAATCTAAAATCTGACACTTTTCCTGATTGGAAACTGTGGGATTTATTTTGACGTTTTGTTGACCGTGCATCTCAGTATATTTATCTCAGTAATTAACCAACTTGATGCACAAAAGTTTTGTTTTACAATAAGTTTATTACATGCCTCTACATGTTTCGAGCACATGTGCTGGTATCATCACACCTATAGGTGTGACGATACCAGTGGCAGTGTAATGCAATTTTGATCTCCTGTTGATGAGCACGTGTGCTCGAAACATGTAGAGGCATGAAATAAACTTATTGTAAAACAAACATTTTGTGCATAAATTTGGTTAATTACTGAGATAAATGTGGGATTTAATCGACATTCCAGCGTTGCGTCAGTCCCTTCCACTAAACACAATAACACTTCTTATTAACACCAAGTAATTAAATACTTCTTTTAAAAATCTTAGGTCCTTACAAACATAAATAGTAAGATTAGGGTCTTGTGGGACCTGACCCACTGAAGTTTCTACACTGCAGGTGGGAAACAGGAAAGACTTCCGAAACATCAGCATCTATATCAAACTACACAGCGTTACAAAGCAGAAGACCATAATTTTAATATCTAAATCTTTTAATGCCCATTCAATGTTTAGTGGCGTCAATTGCTCTAATATTGAAGGCGAATAAGATGAAAATTATAATAAGAAACATTGTTACTAGGCCTATAATATAAATTATTTTTTAAAAAACAATAAAAAAGTAAAGAATTTACCGGTTGAAATACACTCTCTGCTAAAAGTAACCCCGACCCATATACACGGATTATACGGGTATACAAAAAGAATTACTTGCACGTTTCTGCGGTGAAATGCCATTTCAAGCAGCGTGTTTCACAATAACCCTAAATTTGGGAATATCCGAATGTCTATGAAAAGAAGTGCAATGCAGCTCTCTCAGGCGCTGTACATAAAAAACATAACAATAAAAAGATTGTAAAATTATCGGAATTAATTGCAACACTTGTGCATCTATTAGTTCACCATCCAGTGATTTATGAATTAACAGATCGGTCTCGAGAAGAAAAAGAAGCTCCAAGTAGTTCTCAAACTGAACCCATAAAATTATGGCAATTACCGTAGCAGGTACGGTGTGCTGACTACATACCTTGACATTTAGCAAATCGTGACGCATTTCTCAACTGTCCTCAATATTAGAGGCGTTGAGGAATGTGGGGTAATTGTAAACCTACAAGAAACAAGTACAGTGTAACAGTATAAGTTCCCCACCGTGAAAAGAATGTGTATGCAAGTGTAGCATATAAATCACTTAAAGTTCAGTGGTAAGTATACGTACCACACGCTGTAATATTAAGAAACTTCGCATTGTGCCACACAGTGCATTTATGTGTTCGTTACTGTATCCACAACAAAAGGTAATTTCTCTTCTACAGCATTAAAGGCTTGGTCTTTGAAATGGAAAAAAAAAAAATGTGTCCAATGTGCGGTAGGTACTGAATTTACATGTACTATACAGTATAATGCCACCCTCCAAAGGACAAAGGACTTATAGGCTTGGTCACAAACAATTTACTACATCTGTATTCGCTTTATTGCTCATCATAGCCTCACAGCTGCACAGACTATTTCTTCAACTTTCGTATCCACTGCCCTTTGTAACTAGACGGGGAGGCTTCCAGCTCTTTGCTTCCCACAGTAATTCTGTGCGCAAATCTTATTTATCCACTTCGTGCTGCATGCCCAACCAACCTCAGCCTCCTCGCCTTCATTATTCCAATAATAGACTTATTTTGCAAAGAGTTACTCACTACATCATTCCCCACTATGAAAGTTTCTCCATTCTCCTAATACTGCAGCTCTCTCAGTTTTTAAAACCTTGTCCTCAGCACACACTAACACAATTTTCGCTTAAGGCTCGAGAATAATTTTCGCAGATGTATAAAATTTACTCCCTAAAATATAATTACACCTTTCAGCCGTACACAACGATATTTCCTAAACATTTTCACGAGTTCGTATTCACTATACTACAATATCATCAAGATAAATAACATTTGTTTACTTAAAAAACGATTACAATATTACTTTCCAGTTAAGGGCTGTCGTTACTATTAACATTAAAATTAAATCAATCATTACTTTACAACGTAAAGTGATACCACTCTATTGCGACAAAATTATCATGTGTCCTATAAAACTACAAATCTTTCTTACGATTAAAATTTAATCCCAAAAATTTAATCATTTTACATTTCAATTAAGTACTGTTCTTCATCTTAACTTCAACCTGAATTCTATCCGTAACTCATAGTATTAAAACTTACAACATTCGTACAAATACGGAAGATATTTTACATGAAGTTTGTACGGATTTACTGAAATAAGTAATGACAATATGAGTAACGTTTCGGAAATACTGTTTTGTACCACTGAAATGTACAGTAACATTAAACAGCGTAACAGGATGCTACAATGTACAATAACCTTTACAAGTTATCTGAAATTTAATTTCATAATGTTAACTAAAGGAATAAGATTAACTTGCTTATTCCGTTTTGTTAAACACTTGAAATTTTTTGCAGGCGGTCAGTATAGCTGGCTGGCCAGGTGTTATTCCATTATGGATACATTTCACATACGGCGAGAGTTTTAAATATTTCATGACCCTGCATTGATGCTACACTATAAGAATATGATAAATTCACATATCTCACACGCACTTGTTGGTTTTAGTCTCATACTGAGGGCGAGAATCTTAAAAAAGGGAGTGCCAAGAACCCACTAGAGCCTGAAAGTCACGGTTATACAGACACGGTATTAAATTTGGGCAAGAAAACTTTTATTCACACCAGTGCGAAATCTACCACACTGTGCACCATTATGCAATGTCTGCACTTAATACTGTCAACACTCCGCAACTGCACAGTTCTACGGAGGCGAAATGCAAGACCAGTGTATCCAGTTTTGATTACCGACCGACAAGAGATTTTTCTCTTCTCCAAGTGTTCAAACTGGCCCTTAGGTCCACACAGCCTCCATTTTAAATGGGTATCACGGGGCATTTCCTCTGTAGTAAAGCAGCAGAGGCTTGAGACAGACCGCTAACTTCAACCTAGTGCAGAAGTTAACAGTGAGAGCAACGACACCTTCATTCCCCAATTGCATTATGTTATGAAGAGGTAAAAACCTGCCTTAAACTTTCTGTCCTACATAGTCGAATAGTTTAAGAGTTACTGATGGAAAAATTCATAACAAACAACGATGTAACTTTTGTAATTAAACATGCCCATATTTCTGGAGATACTCCGAAAAACCACACAGAAATAACAGTCAGAATAGCCAGTATTTTGGCCAGACTCCTAGAACATGCGAGTAAGTCTACAATTGTACAGCGTTCCGTCATACCTCTGCTTTTACACAAAAAGCCCGTCAGACGGCCAGTGCATGCAGCGAAACCACTTTTATTTATGGGAACCTATTGATGTGTGCCGTGAACACAGTGTTTCTCACATTAAGAACTTCTCTCTTAGCTGTGGGATAGGAATGGCAGCGCAGCACCCACACACCCAAATGTTGTGTCATCCCGTTCCGCAAATGCCACACAATACATGAATTAACACGCATAACAGGACGCCTTTCTTTCCCTGTTCTCTAAATGTATATGTACAACATGACGCAATACTGATGTGTGCAAATTAACATAAAAGAATAAAGTAACGGAAAGAGTATCTGTGAGATGCAGCGACAAATGATAACAAAAGACAAAGAGAGAAGGAAATGGAAAAGGGGAAAAGAGAAATAAACAAAGACGGGAATGAAGAGGAAAGCAAAAGGTGCAGGAATGAAGAATAAAGAGAAGGCCTAACTCCGTAGTTCGCAATTTTCGTTTGTCATAGAAAGTCTCTTTCGATTTTGAACCACTTTTCACTAACTTGGCTAATTAGGCAGCCGCCAGTTAATCGCCTCACACAGCACATAGCTCGGCGCGTTCACTGACTCCTTACTGGATAGAAAAAATCATTCAACACAGTATGACACAGGACGAAGCAATTCTGCCCTTTCAATTTTCTAGCCTTATCGAATAACAACGAGTAGTAAACCATCACCTGGTGTGCCATCAAATGTTACCATGGATGCATACGCAAATGTCTACTTCGAAAATCTAGGAAACTCCGTTAGTAAATTTAAACTGGTAACACCACAGTGTCCGAAGGGTTAATGGTGATATTATGACATTCCTCTTCTACACTTCGGAGGCAGCGGGTTCTAATTTCAGTCGTGAGACACTAGTAATCACGTTCACCTTCTTGCTTTTCCAGTAATTCTACTGACGTTTTTCAGAAGGCTGTAGTAAATTAACATACATCACAAACCCAGGGGACACATAGGCCTAGCTACTTCATAAATACAAACTGCTTCTTACCGTAAAAAGTGAATTAATTTCATACGTTCCTATGTGTAAGGAGAAGAGCCCTCAAGAGTGGATAGTCGTTCAACTGTTCAATAAAATATCGGCTTCTTATGAGACTATTTGTTGGTATTGTGTATTCAGAATAGCTCGATATTCTTCCTTATCCTGAGTCATATCAATCCAGTCGACAACTCCACATCCGTTTCTTGAAGACAAAGTAACACATAGCACAACATGTGAGGACGATCGGAACAAGGTTGAACAAAACCAATTAAAAATTTTCTCGAATTCCTCACCAAATAACATTTCATTTGACAAGCCAAGAAATTTTAAGGAAAATTATTTATGCATCTATGTATGATAAAGTAATTCTTCGAATAAAAATGAATATTTCAACTATTTCAATTCTATTATGACAATGGGTAGTGGAGTGGATGAATTATAATGTCTTTAGGAAAACTTACGATTTTTAACCTGAAACCATAAATTCTATAGAATTCTATAGTGTGGTTCTGACATAAGCTTTAGACCATGTTCAACGACTTACGTAATAATAATAATAATAATAATAATAAACGTAAAAATTTTTATACGGCTGTCGATAGAAATAAAATAACTTCGCAAAACTAGTCATAGTCATAGACCAGAAAGCATTTGATAGCGTTCCACATAGCTGGGTGGAAAAGTCAATAGAATTGGTAGGAATGAACAGTAAAATTGTTAGATTTTGTAAACTGTCTATGGAGAAATGGAACACAAGGCTTA